>Ga0247722_10000060_pt1 | contig 66778 bp, 56 predicted proteins | sample MSEWelMarce3H_FC_FD_189094 | JGI IMG/M metagenome (GOLD analysis project Ga0247722, IMG submission 189094) | Subsurface sediment microbial communities from gas well in West Virginia, United States - MSEEL Well Study Marcellus 3H_FC | ecosystem: Environmental > Terrestrial > Deep subsurface >...
CCCTACGGGCAAATGGAGGGGCTTGGGGGAGAGTAACACAACATGCCCGTAGGGCAAATGGAGGGGGTGAGGGGGGCGCGCCGCCCCCCTAAGGTAACATGAGGACTATGAAGGCCTTCAAACCCAAAAGCATCCAAATGGAACGCGAAGGCCGACAGAAAGTAAATAGTTCAATTAATACATTGTTCCAGAGCCATTGGCCAATAGCGGCAATCAGGACTACACTTATGATGAGTGCAAGAATAGTAGCCGCCAAATCTGTATAAGCTTCACGCCGGTATTCACTTGATGCAGACATTGTCATGCCTTCAACAACTGCACGTGTACATGAGGTGAGCATATTCTATTAGATATCATCAAAATCCAAATGCTCATATGCTAGCCGTTCAGAGACCTTCGTTTCACGATGTTCAGAAATATACTTAATGACTTCCTGAGCCTTTTCCTCGTTTTGCAAACATTCTGCCAGCAACTTATTGAGAGTAGTAGCAGCCAGACCTGACGAGCGCTTAGAACGTTTATATACAATACGCCCACCTGACGCTTTTAGATCGAGAGCACCAATATTACAGCGTTTCATTGTCTCCATAATAGAATTCTCAAGAACCCTGATTCGACGCGTTCGTTCTCTGAGTTGAATCTTAAGCTGTTCCATGTCATCCTGAATTCGACGCCATTCCATAATAGTCGTGGGCAATGAAGCAGCATCTGTCTCTGCAGCACTCATTTGCATCGGATTAATACCGTTTTGAGGTATACCTAGTGGAACCGAAGTATTAACAATTGTATTGCGTTCCATAATATTAATCTAAATATAATTTACTTTCAAGTTTTAGACTCTTTGACGCACTTAGTAAATTTGACTCTGTACTTCAATGAGTATTCATTATTACAACAATGAGCAATCAATCTGCTATTAATAAAGTAATTGCACCAGCAACACGTGAAGATTCACTTCGGTTATTAAATAATTTATATTATTCAATAATCGAGAAACTATTAGAACGGATTATTGGAGTAACAGACTTAGATGAAGATCGTGCTGATGCACTTCGTGCATGTATGCTGAAACCAATGAATTATATTATTATCGAGGATAAAGGCCCTGTAGTGTATCAAGATGATTAGTGTTAGAAATGCATAAAAAAACCTCTAATTTTTTTTTGCGTTTATTGTGTAATTAAATCTTATCAATATCGGCACTTGTGAGTTCCTTGCGCGTGCGACCGGCGACAATACGCCTTTCTTTCTTTCGACTGTCATGACTATCAGAGGACTCATCGCTCTCTTCACCGTCATCAGGTTCATCGCTTTCTTCGCCACGGTCAAAGATGTCATCGTCATCATCGCCTGCACCGCCACCGTTCATGACGGGCAGAGCTTTCATCTTCCCATCATCTGTCGTGAGGGATTCGAGGTTCAAGAGAAGACGCTGATTGAAATCAGGCATCTTCTTCAGTTTCCCATAAAGGGTGGAATCAATATTCGCTAGAATATCACCCCGTTCCAGATTACCGAACGTCTTGTTCTCGGTATCTGCAAATTCGACGCGCATGCTCAGGAGCACCACATCGCCTACTTTAATCCATACTCGCCGCCTCAATGAGCCGCGAACCTTGCAGAATACCTGCTTGTTGTCATTGCGGAACACGAGGAAGTTCTTCGAGCCTAGAGCACGGAGCACACGACCAAAATATTGGCCTGGCTCGATCTCTGGAAGCTCGGGCTTCATATCGCTATTACGCGCCTTCCTGTTTCCTTTACCTCCGAGAGCGTTCTTAGGCATTGTTGAATCTAATATATTATTGTTCTATTGATTTAGATTGCTGTTTCAATTTTTTTATGTACTAAGGCATATTACTTTGATCATGTTTTCTCATAGCACGGGCATCAATTGAACCTATAGGATATATTACACTATAAGGTTCTGTTACATCTCTGTATGGAACAATTGTATCTTGACCCGGGGTAGTAACAAATCCCTGTGCATCTAATTCAGTTAATGGATCACCTGCACGTTGTGTTCTACGACGACGCGTGCTTCTTTTACGACAAGTTCTACGACGACGGATAGATCGGCTCCTGCTCCTGCTCCTTTTACGATAAACCATATTCTATTAATAGTCTATAAAAAAATGGATCCTCTAATGATATCAATTAGAGTGGATGGCTAATACCATCATATTTATGGTTTTTTGCCCACGTATCTACTTTCTTCGTAAGTGTATCGATTTTTCCTGCAATGCTTTCACCTTGTGATGCAAGGAAGTGACGCATGATACGTTCATCTTTGCTGATTTCCATAAGGACCTTCTTGGGTCGCTGAAACGATGTATTAACTGTTTTGTCTTGTAACGGTTTTTTAGTTGCGATGGTTGGACGACTTGTGCAACCGATCTCCGCGTGCCCATAGCAATTGCAATAAGAGCAATATTGTGCCGAGGACCAGGGACAGTGCATTTCATTATGTTTGAAAGGATATTTGTGGAGAACATTTTCACAGTTAGAACACATCGTTGGAAATTGTAGGGGCGGGTGCTATTTCATTTTTTTTTCTGGCACTTTGGGGGATATAAATTTCTGCGTATAAAGTAGAAATGGCTAAGAAGAATCGTTCTACTCGTAAGAATCGCAAAACTATGAAGGGTGGTGAGAATACTCCTGCCGCTCCTGCTGCCGCTCCTGCTCCTGCTGCTCCTCCTGCTCCTGCTGCCGCTCCTGCTGCTGTTAACACCGGTAAACTACTAGGTGGTAAGCGCAGAAGCAGAAAGCTCAGCCCCGGCGCCCAGAAATGGAGACAGCACGTCATGAAGACTTTTAAGGACCTCCGTGCCAAGGATCGCAATGCAACCTTCAGCCAGGCCCTCAAGACCGCAGGCAAAAGTTACCGTAGGGGCTAGTAGCCTAGCCCCTCGCCCCCACGCTTTGCCCTATAGACTCCAAAGTGAGCTAGCGAGCATGAGGCATAAGATCTTTGAATTGATATAAAAATTAGGCCGGTACTTAAAGCCACCACTTAACAATTAAAGAACATAATTTTTAATTAATTTTGATAGAAATTCTTCGCATAGCACTTCTATCAAACTTATTAAAGGACGCTGCGGTGGTAATCTAAATTGCCAGCAAATTAGAACTATTAGGAAATGTATAGTCGCGCTGGAAGAACAATTACAGATGGGAATCCCGATATGTTGGTCCCTGTAATCAACTCTGTCACGATGCCGCCAATTACTGATAGAAAAGTGATTGTAATTGCATCAGGAAAGATCACCGATAATAGTGTATTTTCAAATGGCTTGTATCAAAATATTTATTTGATTTACCTGATGGCAGAGATTCTTGGTTATACATCATTCTTATTGTTTAATGAAAAGGATGAGCCATCAAAACGTCCTGAATTCTTGAGGGATGCTCGCGTACTAGTGATGGAAGATATTGTGAAAAATCCGATTCCTATCTATTTGTATTTAGAAGTCGGCATGAGCATTGATCCGAAGATGAAGTCTTATTTGAAGACTATGGGGGCTCGTATTGCAAAATTGTATCTAGGTAATATTTTGAATATTGATATTGAAACTCCGATGTATTACCATCAACAGAATTTCGCGCATCATGTAGTCGGTGAAACGGATGAAATCTGGGTATCACCGCATTATGAGATGCATAGAGAATACGCTGCATCACTCAATCATGTGCCACTTAATAAGTCGAAGATCGCCGCGTATTTATGGGAGCCGTTCTTCCTGACACACTTCGGTACTAAGCGCCCACAATGGAAACCTTCTGGGCCCAACGAACCTCTAACTATTTTGATCATGGAACCGAATATAAGTTTTCAAAAAGCTTCCACGATTCCACTTCTAATTGTCGAAGCATTTCATCGTCTTAATCCGTCAATTAAGTTGAAAGTACTTCTATGTAATGGACTTCGGTTCGCTTCGGTTCCCTATACTCTTGAATGTTTCTTGCCACGTCTAGACATTTACAGAGAAGGTTGTATTGAATTATTGGGACGAATGTCTATCGCCGAAGTACTTCAGAAGTATCCTTCAGCTGTCCCGATTTGTCACAATTACAACAATGAATACAATTACATGACATTAGAATTCCTGTATAGTGGATTCCCTGTACTTCATAACTCACCTTCATGGAAGACTACTGGATATTACTTCGAAGAAGAATCTATTCAGGGCGGTGTTAATGCTCTTGCTGTGGCAACGACGAAGCATCAATCTAATATGCAATCCTTCATTGCACAGGCGCGACCTATTATGTGGCGTCATAGTATTTATAATCCTGCTGTACAGGATGCTTGGTCTTCGCTATTAGCTTAGAGCATATAAACAACAATTTGCAGATATGTTGATCTTTATTACAGGATATGTGCAATTTTCAGTATTCAGTTGCGGACATCATCAGATGACTTTGCAAACTGCTATTGCTTTGAAGGAACTCGGTCACACAGTTCGAATTGTCAATATTCTGGATAATGGATCGAAATGGTACGAAGATTGCCAAGATTTAGCCGAAGAATATCCTGTTATTCAGAAGCGTGATGCTTTGGGTGCAGATCTATTAATTGATGTAATTGGCTGTCTGAATGGAAAGGAGCGTGCAGCAATGGCGACCCGCTCTGTACTCTTTGTCCGTTGTCCACCTACATTTAATGAGATTGAGCGCACAACCTATGGCTCCCCTGCACTAAAACGCAATTATGATGGACTAAGTGAAATTTGGACATATGATATGTTTGCATCAAGTGATTGCGAAGTACTGCAACTTTTAGGGCGTTGTCCCATTAGGACGTTACCTTTCTTCTGGTCACCGAAGATTATTGAATCGTTTATTAAGTCCGCTTCTATTCCTCCGTGGTTTGTTGCTGCGCAACAATATCCTGATGCCGGCATTAAACTTCATATTGCAGAGACGAATCAAAGTGTTCGATCATCATGTACTTTGCCACTCGTAATGGCACGCGAATTTGATAAATGTTGGCCGAAGATTTTGGGCGAAATCATTGTTTCAAATGCATCACAGTTATTAGAGAGACCATTCTTTAAAGACAATGTATTTGCACATATTGACACTGAGGTTAAACCTGAACTTGTTGGTCGTTCGCGTTGCTGTGATTGGATTCGTAAACCGTTACCAATGATTTTGTCACATATACGTTTCACACCGATTCGTTTCCTACATTTAGATGCAGCATGGCTGGGTATTCCTATTGTACATAATGCATCCCTGCTGCGTGATCTCGGCGAAGAACTGAGTGCATTTTATTATGATGGTAATAGTATTTCTGATGCTGTTGCATGTATGAAGAATTGTTATGATAAGATTCGGTCACATGATTATTTTGGCGAGAAACGACTTATGCGCACGCGTTACCTCATTACACATGGACTAACTGTTATGCGTGATGGTTGCAAGGAGAAATGGAATGATGCAACGGCTACTATTATGGGTACTACATTTAAGACGGTTGAACTGTCTGCAATTCCAATTCCTGATGTGCTGCTGCAGAAACCTATGGCTTCTACTGTTACTGTTTCTTCTGTTTCTTCTGTTGTTGTTTCTTCTGTTTCTTCTTCTAAAGTATTCAGAATGCAATTCGTCGGTATGTGGGACCAATTCCAAAATGATTATAATTTCTTTACATTATTGATGCAATCTTATTATGATCGTTCTAATGCCGACATTAAGGTAATCGGTTGTGGACCTGAATATACTGGATCTGATATATCTGTCCGTATTTTGGGACCCTTTGGATGCTCCCAGCCTGTACGAGGCGGTATCCCTGTGATTTTCACAACCGGTGAAAATATTCCTCCTATTCCCGCCGATCTATGTGAGCGTGATAATATTAAGCTACAATTAGGGTTTGCACCTCGCAATGATAGTACTTATAAGCGCCTACCGCTATGGATGATGTCAATTGATTGGTTTGGTGCAGATAATAACCGCCTGGTCAATCCGAAGGTTATGCCTTTACAGTCATGTACTATGCGACACTTAAAGGCGGTAAAGGATCGGTCGAAGTTTTGTGCATTTATTGTGAGTAATCCTAATAATCAGGTTCGCAATAGAGCTTTCGACAGTATTAATGGACGCGTTGGTCATGTTGATTCGGCTGGAAGATATCGTAATAATTGTGGGGATGCAATCTTCGCTGGACTCGGTGGTGGTGGCGGTGAAACGGCGAAGGTGAAGTTTTTGGAAGATTATCGATACAATATCACTTATGAAAATGGATATGGTGAAGGTTATGTAACAGAGAAGTTATTCCATGCGAAGGTTGCAGGTTGTATTCCTATTTATTGGGGTGACTCGAAGGCTGCTGCTGAAGATTTTGATGCTGGCGGTTATATTGATGCGTCGTCTCTAAATGAAGATCAGTTAGTGGCTCGTATGAGGTGGCTGGAGTCGCCTGAAGGTTTCGAAGAACGTGAACAGATTGCATCTAAACCATTATTTAATGAATCAAAGGCTGCAATTATACGTGAATATTTGTTTGGCGTCGCGAAGGCAATTAGCGCTGCAGCAGGGAGCGATCTCGATTTCAACTGCGCAGCAGGGAGCGATCTCGATTTCAACTGCGCAGCAGTTTCAATGGTGAAAGCTCCAACCGAAGGTTGGAGCGATCTCGTTGATATAAAGCCAGTCGATAAAAATACAATTAGTAAACAGTACTATGGCCGCAACTACTAAACGGTTGGAAGACTATAACTATATTTTTGCAACTTTTGCTAATCAGAAGTTTCTGCCGTCATTACAATTATGGTTGCGCACAACCTGTATGCACGGAGATTCTATTGGCACCAAGGCTGCAATTCATGTGTGGCTAGACCGTGATGTTAGTGAAGGTGTTGCAAAGTCATTGAAGGAGAATTATATGGGCGTGGACTTCGAGTATTTGCCTTCGGACGTACCTGATGGTGCATTCGCTGATTATTGGGCTCCTGAACATTATGCATGGAAGCTGTGGATTTTGAAAGAGCTTGTTAATAAGACAGTTAATAATGAAACTATTGTAATGTATTTCGATGCGGGTGCAATGATGACACAACTACCACTCAATATGATAGACATTGCTATTTCTAAGGGCATTTGTCTAATTGAAGATAAGACACAGAAGAATAAATTTTGGTGTTCAGAGTCATTTAAGGATCATGTGGAGCCGACAGAGGTGGAACTAGAGGCGAACCAACTAATGGCTGCTATTATTGTATTTAAGATCGGTTCTGTTGGAACTATGGGACTATTAAATGAGGCATATACGCTGTCACTTAATAGGGACATTATTGTGGGGCCGAAGTGGAAGGGAGTTCTTCCTGGTGGGCAGTTACATGGTCATCGTCATGATCAGTCTATTCTGAGTATTTTGCGACTACGAAGCGAGGCGCCCGTTGTACAATTAGATGATGTTGTGTGTAGTCAATCCTTGCGTGATACACGCATGGCTGCAAAGTGTTTCTATCATCACCGTGGACAATTCAAGATTAATTCTGAGGTTTTGCCGAAGATCAATGATGCATATGTGATTAATTTGGAGCGCAGAGCAGATCGCTATGAAAAGTTTAAGACTAGTGGAATAGGTCCCGAGTTTGCTGCGAAGGTGAAGCGTTCTGTGGCGGTTGATGGTCGTTCTTTGACTTTGACGCCTGCGATTGCTCGGCTGCTTAGGCCAAATGATTTCTTCTGGAAGAAGGCTATTGCAGGTTGTGCACTGAGTCACTTGAAGCTGTGGGCACAATTAGCGATGGAGCCGCCTGAGACTGAATCATATTTGATTATGGAAGATGATGTACGTTTCCAGAAGGATTGGACTAATAAGTGGAGGGCAAATTGCAATGATATTCCTGAAGATTGGGATGTACTTTATTTGGGAGGTGTTTTGCCGCCCAATCGTGAAGGGTTTGACTCCATTAAGGAACGGATAAATGGAGCTTGGTGCCGTGTTGCGTCAAATCAGTTCTTTGGACAGCCAGTGCCGTCTCGTTATTTCCATTTCTGTAATTATGCATATGTACTGAGTCGCAGAGGTGCACAGAAGATTCTGAAGATTATTGAGGAGCGTGATGGATTCTTTACAAGCGGTGATCATATGATTGTGAATCATTGGAATGCGCTAAATATTTATTTCATGGATCCCCTAATTGCAGGATGCACACAGGAAGATGATCCACGTTATAATGATTCGAAATTTAATGACTTCAGTCGAATTGATAATTTCGACAGTGATCTGTGGACCAATGATGAGCGCTGGTCATTCGAAGAACGTAATGCAGCCCTAAAAGATGATATGCGACTTGATATTGTTACTGCATTGAAGGATGCTTCTGTAGCTGCTCCTGCTGCTCCTGCTGCTCCTGCTGCTCCTGTTGCTCCTGCTGCTCCTGCTGCTCCTGCCCAGAAAAAATCTATTACAATATATGCACTTAATACTGATAAATGGTTAGAGCATCAATGGCTTGAGGAGCTACTAGATTGTAAGATTGAGCAAAAGAAAATGCCAGCAAATTCAGGCGGATTCGCACCAGATGAAATACCACTTGTACTAGTTAGTCGACAGGATCTGCATATTTGGACTATCATCTTTGAACAGTTTGCTCAGGAGAAGCGCGCTTTCCGTGTAATACATTTAAGTGATGAGGATGGAAAAGATTCTATTAATTGGTATAGTAATCCTTATTGCAAAGGTGTTGTCAGAAACTATTATCGGACTGAATGTGCAAATATGAAACATGTTGTACAGATTCCTTTGGGATATGCTTTAGGGGCTAAATATAATGCAGCTGACGTTGAGCGAACCTTTGCATGGTCTTTTGAGGGCACAGGATGGTTTAGCCGTGATACAAAGATTAAGCCATTCACTAAAGTGACACCTCATCATTGCAAATTATATGCAAAATGGAATGATCCTGGGCAGAATGATAAGGCGATCTATGCCTCAATTGTTGCAAAGAGTAAATTTGTTCCTATTTTTAGGGGAAATCATTTTGAGACATTCCGTCTATATGAGGCACTTGAGGCAGGAGCTGTACCGCTTATAGTTCGTGAAGACGGCGATGAAACTTTCTGGAAATGGCTAACGACTGCAATTCCTTTTTTGAATCTGAGTACAGCGGATGATGCTTTGAAAGCTATGGAATTCTTGCTTGCAAATAAGGAACATTATGACAAATATCGTGAAGTCCTGTTAGATGCATATACTAAATGGAAGGAACAGTGTAAGGTTGCACTTCGTGCAATTATCTAAAGGTCGATGGAATAAGACAGTTAGGGAATGAGTGATTATATTAAACAGTTGCAGGAGCTAATTGCTATGCCAGCAGCTATGCCAGCAGCTAAGCCGGCTGATTTCAACGATTATGTTAAGCATTTGGAAAATCTTATGAAAACTTCGGAGGCGAATACAATTGTGACGGCACCTGTTGTTGCACCTGCTGTTGCACCTGCTGTTGCACCTGTAGCAGCAAATCCTAATACAAATATACAAAGCCTTATTAATGCATCTGTTGGTATCAAAGAAGTAAAGCAGCCATCTACATCATATGACGGTCGCAAGCTTAATTTCATGCTAGTATCAACACATCTCCATCAGGTAACTGGTTACAGTAAGGTCTCGTATAATATCATTGATCAACTTACTAAAAATCCATGGCTTAATATTATGCATTACGGTTTCCAGCGTCTTCCTTCGCGCACGGATTATGAAGGTCGTACCTATCCACCAAATGTCAAAGTATTTGATGCAATTACGTTGGAGAAGCCAGCCAAGCAGGGTTTCGGTTATGCTGAACTACCTGCGATAATTGATCAGTCAAAACCCGATGTTGTAATGATTTATAATGATATGGCAGTTATTCACAATTTCCTGGAAGCAATTAAGAAGTCAGGAATCAAGCGTACATTCCAGATTTGGCTCTATGTGGATCAGGTCTATAACTGTCAGCTTGCAGGTTATATTGATCTAATTAACCGTGAGGCGGATCGTGTATTCGCATTTACGTCATATTGGCGCGATTGTTTGAAGGAGCAGGGTGTCCATCGGCCTATTGACATAATTCATCATGGATTTGATGAGAAAATGTTTTATACAATGCCGAAGTCGATGGCGCGTAAGAAGCTGAATTTGCCCGAGGATATATTTACATTTATGACGGTGAATCGTAATCAGCCACGGAAGCGTCATGACCTCCTTATTATGGCGTTCGTGGAGTTGCTTGTAAAGTACCCAAACCGTGCAATTGCTCTACTCTGTGTATGCGATAAGGGGGAGAAAGGTGGTTGGTGGCTCTTCGAGATCTTTGCCCGTGAATTGAAGCGTCGCAATGTTCCTATTGAGCGTTTCGGTAATCGTCTAATGATCACTCAGCGTGATATGGACTTTAAGGATGAAGAAATTAATACATTCTACAATGCTGCTGATGTATGTATTTCGACGGCGGATGGTGAGGGTTGGGGTCTATGTACATTTGAGTCTATGGGTGTAGGTACACCACAAATTGTGCCAGATGTTGGTGGTCATAAGGAGTTCTGTAATACGGATAATGCACTTGTTGTGAAGCCGAAGTTCCGTTATTATTTACCGATGGTGTTCTGTCCTGTTGGTGGTGAGGCGGAGGCGTGTGATCCTCATGACATTTGTTTGGCAATGGAGACATATGTAAATGATTCTGAGTTGATGGCGAAGCATGGTGCGGCGGGCGCGGCAACTGTTAAGAAGTATACATGGGATTCTGCTGTGAAGCAATTGGTGCGGAGGTTGAAGCAGCAGCATGAAGATATTTTGGATAACAATTAGATTGGTCTCAGGGGCGAAAATATAATAAATACAAGGAAAAGTTTTCTTTGTATTTATTAATATGCCGTCGCGAACACGGAAACATAAAAAACTGGATTTGACTAAAAGTATTAATGGATTTGAACGGATAGGAGATAAACTCGGATCGAATCCAGGAGGAATTTATAAATCGTCTTTGGGCACGAAATATATTATGAAGATCATGGATGATGAACATATTTTTAATGAGTTGCTAACATCAAAGATGTATAAATTAGCAGGTGTTCCGGTTACTGATTTATATGTTGGAACCGATCGGGACGGCAAGCATGTACTATTAGGGAAATGGATTGAGGATTTATCGAAAGCAAATTTCAATATTGCTCGTAAAGGGAAGGCGGCATATATTTATGGTGCAGGTGCGGATATTTGGTTAGCGAATTGGGATGCAATTGGTCCAGGTTATGATAATACTATGATGGCGCCGAATGGACAATTGGTTCGCACAGATGTTGGTGGTTCAATGTTTATGCGTGCACAGGCTGCGCGAGGAAAGAAGAAATTCAATAATCAAAATGTTCCTGAATTGCGGACTTTTAAAGATCCTCAAGTCAGTAAAATTATTAGTCAGGCATTGGCGCCTTATACTGAAGAACAATTAAAGGAGTCATTACAACGAATTGTTAATATATCAGATAAGGATATTGAATCGACTGTTAGGTCAGTGTTTGAAGGATCTGGTCTGAATATAGATAAAAGTCTGGCAGATGAATATGCGCGTATATTAATTAGGCGTAAACATTTAATTAAGGGCCTTATATCTGATTAATATTGATTTCTGGCACAGGTTCAGGCATATCGAGAACAACCGCAGGTTCTACTTGGGGGCGAATATTATTGTTATTAATCGAAGGATATACTCTTATATTTTCATTATTATTGTTACGTCTAGTATAAGGTTTACGTGTTCTAATATTACGTCTGATGTTATTGGGAACAAATCTAGTCATATATCTTGGTAACTGATTGGCATTCATATTAAGACGTTCACTCAAAATATTACGAATTTCATTGCGTGTTGCTGGTGCTACATTTGTCACTGTCGCGGTGTCAATTTCTAATTCATTTATGGGTATGTATCGCAAACGTCTATTTTTATATGAGGCTAATTCGCGTTGTGCTGAATTATTTGATTCTGTAATACGTCGAATACGCTTAAATGCATTTGCAGGTGTTTCACGATTCGGTAATGTATATGTAGGGATTGAGGGTACATGTGTATTCGTTTCAAGATTGGATGAACCAATTATAACATCTTCAAATGTAAATACTCGTGTAAGTTGTGGAATACCGAAGTATGCATTATTATTATTATATTCTGGATTCCTGTACAATAATGGTGTATCTGTTTTTAAAAGTTGTCCTTGGCGCAAAGATAGCGGTTCTAATGCTCCTGCTCTTTGTGTGCGTCGCCGGTGCCTTTTAGTAAATCGTTTAGTTTTTCCTTTGATCATTCTATTTACATGCACGAAACCATTTAGCAGCTGCCTTCGTGCACGTCTGACAATGTCTGAATCCGTAGTATGCGCCGTCTTCCCACATATTGTTGCTTTTGTTCTTCCATTTGCAGCATATCCTCGTATATTTCTTTCTTTACAACAAGAAACCAATTCGGTTAATGTTTTTTTATTATAATCAATAGAAGTCATGTATAATACAAATAATTTCTATTAATTTGAATCATTTTTTCTATTAAATTTTAGTTAATTTTGTTGTTTTGCATCTTTTAAACCACTTACGAGCCTTTGCTGATGCTTTCTTTGCTCGTCTTACAATATCAGAATCAGTTGTATAATGAGCTTTACCACAGGTTAAAACAGAATTTACTCGTGCAAATCCCCAGGCATTTTCTGTCGCACCTGGACGATGACCGGTTCTCCATGCCGCTTGGCCTCTCCGCATGCTCTCAGTAATATATTTTAGTGGCACACCTGTTGCTTCGGACTTCTGTTTAAGAGATTTAGCCTTCGGGAACATTTTGCGAAAACGTTGTGTGTATTGTGAAGTTTTTACTTTGATTCCCTTATCTGTTTTGAACCCTTTGTATGCTGCAGGATTAGCCCAATGAAGTGACCCAAAACGTTTAATTTCCTTCTTCCTTTTCTGTGTTTTAGCTGCGGATAAGCCCTTAAAATACTTCGCTGGAAAGAAATTGATTGCACCGCCTGATTGTCGCTCCGATGTTAGTGCATCAAATTCTTCCAGCAATTCATCGGCTGTTCGTGGCTTCCGTGAATGTATATAAATTCCCTTAGGATCGAATGAACTTCGAATAGTATTTGTTACACTAAAACTCTGTGCCAATTCAGCATTACTTAAAATCTTCTTATTCAATTTCTTCAAGAATTTATTGATGACATTGGCTAAGCGTTTCACGTCTTGTCTATAAATGTAATCCTTCTGAGTGTCGACTTTACCGAGACCATAATCCGTGAATTTGAACCAAGGTTTACCTGATGCAGTATGGCCGTATAAAATATTATCAGGTTTGATATCATCATGTGCAATATTATGTGAATGTATAAGTTTGAGACCGACAATTAGGTTACGAAGATTGTCCATGATTACGGGGACATCGAAATCTTCCGTATTTTTTAAATATTGATCAAGATCGCCTTCGGCTGTAGGTATTTGCAGGAAACTATTCAATGAATCACCATATTTAACGTATTGTCTGCATTTATCAACAACAGGGAGTTTCTTTTGATCTGCTGTCAATTTACAATTAGCGACAGGTAATACAAAATAATCATATGCTTTGGGACCACAACGTTTAATAATTGTTTCGGCGACCACGATTTCTGGTAGAAATTTACCTGACGGAATGGATGTATATAGTTTACTCACTAGGTTTCGCCGCTTAGTACGAGCACAAGTTAATGCTGGTTTTACAATACAGCCGAAATGCCCTTTACCAATAATTTCCATATTGTTCTTCCTTGTTTTATTCATTTATCTATTAGAAATGAATAATAAAAAAACGCGGAAATGTGGATGTTTTGGCGGTAAGCGGAGCGACACAAAGCGGAGCGACAATTACAGGCCAACTAAGAAGAATCGTAATACATTACGACGCTGGCGCCGTGGTCAATCAATCGGATTCACTGCAACCAGTTCCTTGAAAGCAAAAGGACTCATTCCACGGACATCGGCTGCACTTAAAGGCAAATATGTTGTGAGTGCCAAGTATATTGGCCGCTAACGCGTACCCTACTAAATAAGAATTATGCGATTCAAAAGTAATTGGATCTCATGGGTCTTTTAGATCGTTTACTGATTTTTTGGCCAATATATATAATTATTTGTCTATTAATAACTGTGAGCGGATCTATTTATGGGTGGACACATGATCTACGACTAATAGTTATTGCATTTTGGATTATTTGTATTATTCGAGCCACATTTAATACAGGATATACTACACCTTCTAATTGGTATTTGCGATCACTTATGCAATGCATAGTTCCTTCCGCCGATACTATTGGATATAATATTAACGATACGAGTGGTTTCAATCACAATCGACAGGCAATCTATATTTGGTATCCGCACAGTCATTTCGGAATGATTCCATTCAATCTAATTGTCCAAGGAATGGGCTCATCAATATGGAAACGCCCTACAACAATATGCGCAGCACCACCATTCTTCGGTATTCCGGCATTGCATGAGATATCTTTATCATTCGGTTTAGTCAAAAATGATTATACTTCTATGAAGGAATCATTAAAAGGTGGACCATCCATGGTAATTATTCCTGGAGGAACGAAGGAAGTACATTTAGCGAAGTCTGGATCAATGCTATTAGTGGATGGGCGAAAGGGTTTCTTACGATTAGCTCAAGAATTTGGTCTTCCAATTATTCCGGTTTTTGCCTTCGGCGAGAATGAATTCTTCGAAGGTCGGTCGGCGGAAAGCAGTAATATAATGCATAAACTATTAAAGCGTGCAGGTGGAAGTTTTCAATGTCCTTCGATGAAGTCTATTTTGAATTGGCTCCAGATGGAAGGGGCATGTGATGCCAAGATACATTTAGGAAGTCCATTTAATTGTCCTGCTGAAGCTTCCATCTCGGAGCTTCAAGGTGCATGGAAGTCTCATGTGACTACATTCTATGATGGATGTCGGCCGGCACATTATGAAGCGATTGAATGGATTACAGGCAAACCGAAGTAGTTATTAAAATGAATCCAAATACATTTATGGATATCTCTATACCTGTATTATCACTTAATTTGAACGGTGGTGCAGGCGGCGAACTTCCAGAAAATGAAATTCGTACCCGTAAAGGGTATTTGGCTGCAGATTGTCTTCGGGCACTCGATCTAGCGCTCCAAGATCCTTCAATTACTTCGATGGGCAAGGCACTTCACTTCACAGCGGATGTTGTTTGTAGCGGAGGATATTATTTATGGAAACGTTCATGTTATGAATATGCAATTAATCATATTGGTTTAGCGTCAATCAAAATCTTCGGTTATTTGAATAAACGTTTTGATGAATTGGACAAAGAATATGAAAGACTTCCTTCAGACATCTTCTATGCGAGTGATTTGCTACAGCGACGAATTGGGGAAATAGTACTTGTATTACAGAATTCACCTAGGCGTGGAGCTGTGAAGATTCCTTCAGTGGGTCCAGAGACACATAGAAATGCGACATGGCTACAAGGCGTTAGAAGGGCACCTGATTCATCTGCTGTTCAAAAACATTGGATTCGATCTTCCGATCTTCATGAACTATTTGTCGCCGCCAATGAAATGATTTATGCATGTAAAGAGGGGGCTTTGGAACGTGCGCTTTTCTGGTTGAAATGGACTCTTAATGAGGATAATGCTGTAAAAAAAGAGGGTGGTGGCGGTTTGACAAATTCCGATCATGGAATTGCTCTTTCTACGAAAGGCAAGGGACGTATAACACCGCTGCACTTCCTATTTGTTTGCACTGTGGAAGCCTATAAAGAGATTTCAGCAACAGGGATAATTAAGATGAATGATGAAATACGGGCACTGGTATGGCTTTATACGAGTTCACCACCAACTGTTTTAACAATGAGGAAGCGCATGGAACTATTAATAATATTATTACAGGTATTGTGCGAAGTCCCGAAGTGGAAGTCTCCTTTAGCTACACCATTAGTGAAGGATCCTGTACAGCTAAGCAGAACGGTTGCTCAGACACCTGTATTTTTTAAGGAAGTCTTAGAATTACCAACACCGTCGAAGACTATTAAGAAGGTTGGAAAACCGAAGTTGAAGAAGAAGGCGGCAGCTGGTGATATGACGACCGAAGACAAGTTGGCGGCCTTCGATGCTGCGGTCAACCAATTCTATGGGGGCGCCCTTGGTTAATTTTTGTGACGAACATTTAGAAGGTATGTCTTGCCCTGATAATTCGTATAGCATTCGTCTGCGGCGTTTGAAGCAGAAACAGGATGCATTATATGCTCGTAATACTACTGGAAGTCAATTGATGCAACCGTTCAATTACAACATCAGTCCGACAGGAAGTATGGGGAATCAGTTCATGTTGGGAACTGTTGCAGGCTCGAAGAACGAAGTAAATACATCACCGTTTGGTAAACAGAATGAGGATATTGCCTGTACTTGCACGGCTGCTGTGGAAGCTGCTGAGGCTGGACCTATTAGGACGGTTGGTCCTAATATTACTTTAATGGTACCTGGATCGGTTTTCGGTTTTGCAGCATATGATGCAACACGTGTTTGTATATTCAAGGTTGACACAAGCGGTGGATCACCAACTGTTGCATATCAAAAAGTATATAATACATTACCTACTAACTTCTCGGCATATTTGATGGAAAAGGGGACGACTAATCTGTATGTGGCAGGTTATTCTGGTACAACAACATATTTAATAGTTGTTGATTCTGCTACAGGAAATATTATTAAGCAATTTACCTATACTAATCAACCAATTATTGGAATAAGTGAAATTGGTACAGATTTATATATAACTTCTACTAAGGTTGATTACACCAATTTATTATCACCTGTTACAAGTTACATTAATATTTATGATACAACTGATTTAAATGCATCGCCTACAATTCGTTCATTTACTAATACAATTATTCGAGGAAAGATTTTGAATCCTTTTACAATTTATTATTGTGCTATTGCCTATGAAATTACAGGTACATTCCCCACATTACAATATAATATTAAAGCATATAGTTGGTCAGGCAACACATTGAGTCCACTTTCTACAAATAGGCTTCTTATATCAAATTGTACAGCGAGTCCAACTGTATTAACAAATTTAACATTTTTAGTTAATTCACCAACAACTTTTAATACAGGATCAAATGATTATTTAGTATTTGCTGATATTGTTAATGGGTTTACTATTACTAGTCCTCCTGCACCTGTTACAGGATTAAATTTCTTCGGTTATAATATAACTAGTACAACACCTATTACTCCAGTTAGACTTGATTCAGGAACAGCTTTAAGCACCCCTAATATTTCTAATTTAGTAAATTGTAATAATGCATATTATTATGTACTAGCTGGCACAACTACAAGTCGCATTTATGGTATTAATATTAGTGGTTTACCATTTACAGCAGCGATTACACCATCGCCGACTACACAGTATACTGCATCTAGTAATCAATTAACAACAGATAATACATCAATCTTCAGATTTGAATTTGATGGCGCACAATATACATTTGCGCGTTATGTTGCGGATGCTGATTTATCAGGTGGTCCAGCGGCTACAGCTAATTTAGATGGATATGCAATGACTGTAGTAATACCGAATACTGTATATGATCCAACTGCATCAGGAAAGATTTTCGTAAATAATTCAAATGCATCTATTGGTCAATATAATTCTACATCATTAGCACTTGAATCTTCCGTAATATTAGATGCTATTCCAATCTAAATATATTTACAAAAAATTTGAAAACGATTTTCGCATTTTTATTCATTAAATACAAATGGGACAATATCCTTATGATTGTGAAGCCTGTGGTGGCGCCTATGAGCGCTGCTGTACAATTCATGAGTCCGATGAACTTGGCGTTAGCCCCGAGGCTGCGCCTCGGTGTGATGGAGGCCAATTCTGTTGGTCCGATGAGGCAACATGTGTCTTTGCCGAACTACAAATAGGGAAGCCTGATGCTGCTACTGTAACTATTTTAACAGAAGTCTTTGCTGCGATTGGGTCAAGACCTTTACAGACTACTTATACCGGTTATGGTTCATTCATTATACCATACGATGAACTCGGTATTACAGGAAAACTATTAGAAAATGTTATGTCATTGCCACGATCTCCTATTGGAACCGGCTTCGAAGTCTTTTGTGCCGACAATGATGAATGGAATGCAATTGTAGTGAAGGCCTGGTGTGCATCGTGCTATCGCATTAAAGAAAAGGTCGACTAATTAGTATTAAAAATTTAGGATTTTTTATATGCAAATCAATCAACTTGCAAAACAACAATATTATTTTGCCTATAATCCATAAGTCCATATTCGAAATTCTTATCTGAGGTCGGTACGACCCAGCCATTATCAAAACCTTCATATGATCCATCTTCCAATGAATCGAATTGCAATTCTTCAACCAGTTTTTGAATTGTCATTTCATATTCATCATCTACTTCAATCTTAAATGTAATCTTCAGGTTGTCATCATCGTTTAGCCAGCGAGCAGATTCAGATACAATATCATAAATTGTAATTCCTTCTACAAACTCATTTGGGTCAAAAGATTTGACATATGCAACTAGTTCTTCTGGTGAATAATGAGTATCATAGAATGAATTGTTATAGCGTGTCTTTGATTCATCATCGCCATTATCCGAGGGATCATGCTTATTAAAAGTCAACGTAAGTGTTACTTCAAAGATCGGCATTTTGATTTGATGTATTAATTGTATTCATTTACAGGCACTAATTCAATTTTTGTATATAATGAATAAAAAATTTGAAAGTATAAATCTATTATATTTGACAGTACAATCAGCACAAATGATAGTCAACACGTTCGATGTAACTTTGAATGAAATGTATGACCTATGTGGTCGCGAATTTACGCAGTGCTGGTCAGACTTTATAAATGAGTATGACAATGATATTCAAAATGGCTGCGTTAAGCCAGGTCATGCCTCAACTAAAGTATTACTACGCTATTGCTTGGCTAAAAGCGAAACATTCGACAAAAGAAATAGATGCAAAGTTATTGAGTTTATGTTTTCATTTATGATTATGTATCCTGCATTTGTGCGACACCATGATAGATTTTATCAAGTTGCGCTGAACAAGGCACATGAACTATTAGAGGAAAATTATTTGCGCCAAGGCGAAGCACCACAATGTGTTAGAATACTACATCACTTTGTCGATGTATTTGAATAAATGTCTATAATAAAAAAAATTTGATTTTTTCATTTATTCTGATTGAGTTAACAAAATATCTGTGACAATGACAGAAACACTCGTTCAGATTAATCACGAATTGATCAATTACATATTGAGTCAATACAATTACACGGATATCTTATTGCAGCAACAACAGCAACAGCAGATTGTTAAGAAGTATAAGCCACGTTCCAATGTGAAGTCTACTGAACATGAACGAATGAGGTCACGTGAATATTATATTGCAAATCGTGAGCTAATATTGCAGAAGCGTCGCATTCATGCTGCCAAGCTGAAGAAGATAGCAAAAGCATAAACCGCTTTTGCTGTTACATTTATAGATAAATATAATATGAGAAATCTAGTTATTGCTTATTTTTTACAGATGCTTTATTTATCATTACTGACCATTTATGGAATTTATTGGCTGGGACAATTAGCATGGGATAAATTTGACGCAAAATAATTTATGTACTGAAGTCTAGAATGTCCTCCTCTTCTGTTGAAAAGCGTATTGAGCGACTAGCGAAGGCGAAGCGTAACTATTATGAAACAGGGAAGCCTATTATGGAAGACTATGAATTTGACGCAGAAGAATTAATTCTTGCTCGCGAAGTACCTGATGCTGAAATCTTGGGGTTAGTTGGTGCTCCACCTGAAGAAAATGTTGTGAAGTTACCTGTGCCTATGCCGTCACTTGATAAAGTTAAACCTGGCGAGCCATCATGGACTCGTTGGCTAGCAAAACAGCGAGGCGAAATGATCTGGTCAGCGAAGCTTGACGGCATTTCTGCCTTATGGATTCCTGGTGAAAATAAATTATATAATCGCGGTGATGGTCAATTAGGATCTGATTTGAGTCGATTCATTCCAATTATTGCAGGACTAAGTCGGTTCAAAGGCGGGCCACCCATGGTTAGAGGGGAAATCCTTATTACCCGGGCCGAAGCACCCGCTGAAGCAAAAATCATTCGCTCTTGGACCAACGGTGTTCTTCACAGAAAGGAAGGAGAGCCGTTGCCGCCTCCAGGACTGCTGCGTTTTGTTGCGTACAGGGCACTCGGTCCCAAGGTTGGGCCAATGAAGGAACAATTTGCCGCTCTTGAAGCCGCGCACTATGAACTCCCACCACATGGTTACTTTACTATTAATGATAGTAATCGTGACGCAGTGGAAACACTATTACAGGATATATATCAGCAGCAGCGTTCAGAAGGTGCCTATGATATTGATGGCATTGTATTATCATCTGCGACAACGGCACTTGAGAAACCGTCACTGTCAAATCCGAAAGATACCGTCGCATTCAAAATGGCCTTGGAAGAGCAGCTTGCGGAAACGACGGTTAAAAAAGTCGAATGGAATCTCAGCCGCAAAGGTATTTTGATTCCACTCATTTATATTGAACCTGTTACTATTGGTGGTTCAACAATTAGTAAGGTAACAGGTCACAATGCGAAGTTCATTGTTGAATCGGGGCTCGGTCCCGGTGCAGCAGTGATTATTCGTCGATCAGGGGATGTTATTCCCATTATTGACACTGTCCAGGTACCGGTTGAAGCCGCGCTACCTGAGGCCGGCACATTTACATGGGATGGTGTGCATATTAAACCTGCTATTCAAACGACAGGTGACCCTGCACGACAACTATTACATTCACTAAAAGTACTTGGTGTGAAAGGCGCAGGAGAAGCTGCGGCATCTGCATTAGTGGAAGCCGGTTATCTCACTATATTTGATATTGTGAAGGCACCAATGACAACAATTCAGGCTTCCGTCGGTACCGCTACAGGTCAGAAGATCAAGGATGGTGTGGCAGCAGCTATTATTGATGCATCACTTAGTACACAGATTCTGACATATCCTTTGTTGCCATCTGGTCTAGGTGCAAGTCGTATTGAAGCTTTCGTCGCAGCAGGAGCGAACTTTGATGCAGGTATGCCTGAAGGATTTGGCCCACAGACGTGGGAAGCCCTCTATAATGCTCGTAAAGGTATTAATGCATGGATTGCGCAATTTCCGGCGAAAGCGAAGGCTATTAAAATGGTAGCGGCAACAATTAAGGGAACTGTTTGTCTAACAGGATTCCGCGACGCGGACCTTAAAAAACGCGCCGAGGCTGCCGGCTGGACAGTGAAGGATAATTTGACGAAGGACTGTAAATACCTTATTGTCCCCACATTGCCGTTCGAATCAACGAAGGTCGATCAGGCATCGAAGAACGGTATTCCAATTATTACGAAAGCGGCGTTCGAACAACTGTGTTAAATAGATTGTATGATTAGATGAATAGTGCTATTGTTAAAAATGTTAGTACAGCTGTTACAGCAGCTGCAGTAGCAGCAGTACCTACTAAAAAGGTATTAAGTGCAGGACAAGTCCTGAAGTATTTTTTATATTTCATCATAATTGGTACAATTATAGGGCTAATCATTTACGGGATTTTTTCATTAGTAGATACTGTTAATAAGGGTAATTCTACCCGTTCTACACCTGAGAATAATGCAGTCATAAAGTTACAACAAATCAAGCGATTTGAGCCCATTTATATGCAGCGTGACAAGATTCCAGCGTATCAGATGGCGACAACCGGTCTCCGAAGTGCAAATATTCCACCTCTCGGCGAAGATCAATTAGCACTGATCAATTATAATATTATGACAGCTAATTATGCCGGTTATGTTGGTCCAAATATAAATGGTGTTTTCTCAGAAGATGATGCGATTCGTATTGCAATGCGTGCAGGATGTCGTGCCTTCGTGCTTCATATAGATTATGTTGACAATCAACCTGATATGCCTGTACTAATTGTCCGTAATGCAGGTGGTGATAAGATCAGTAACAATACAGGTAACATTCGTCGTGTAGCACAGTCAATTAATTCCTATATGCCACGAGGCTCTGCGTCTGATCCGATTATTGTGATCTTGTTCTTCCACAGACTTCCAGATAAGAATCCTTATTCTGCGACTTCATTGAAGTTCATGTCGCTCGTTGCCGAAGGTTTGGAGCCGTTGAAGGACAAACATTTAGGGATGACAGCGGATGGTGATTATCGTCGCCAGGCACAGGCTGACATGTTGTTCTTGCGTAATAGAAGTGAATATGATGGTAAAGTGATTATTCTTTGTAATGTTGATACTTCGGGCTTCCGCAATCAGAAGGTATTACCGTCTGTAAGACCTTCCCAGGATTTAGATTTATGGACACATGTACGCATTTACAGGGATACTTCGGAGCGTCTTGGATTAACCACTGCTCCTGAAGACATTAAGGCAGTTGCATCATTAGTGGAGACACCTGAATACTTCACGAATCTTCCGGATGACCGTGTTGCAAAGCAGGTGGCAAACTCTAAGGTGCGATGGACAATTTCTATGCATAATAGCCTTGGACCATTGCCTAGTGCGAAGACTATGAAGACTTTGCTTGATGAGCGTGGTATTTCTTCACTACCTATAAATGTATTTAACGATGATGGTACTGCTTTAACGAAAACCGTATTATCGAACGAATTCTTCGGAATATCCGGTTACAGACCGAAGGTTGTTGCAATGAGATACAATAAGCCTAAGCCTGTTAAATTATCTATGCCGAATAAACAATTAAATGCGAATGGTGGAATGATTCCAACACCTACATCTGGTCTACTGGGATAATAACAGGAAAAATACATAATAAGATTTCATATATTCTAATCATAATAGTAGATATGGCATCTTATAGACAGAAGATAGGATTGGAGCGGCAATTAGAGAGGCTTGATGAATTTGTGGATGTGATTCAGGATCGTCTTGATTTTGAGGCTGCTCATGATGAAGTTGTTGTTGCGGGAATTCGTATTGTGGAAGATTTTCTACGCAAGAAGGGTCGTGTCTGTTATGGCGGTGCCGCCATGAATGCACATTTACCGAAGAAGTATCGTTTCTATGATCCTGATAAAACTATTCCTGATTATGACTTCTTATCACCTGATTCCGCTGCGGATGTGAAGTATATTATGAATGCATTAAAGAAGGCTGGTTTCAAGGATATTGCATCTAAACCTGGTATACATGAAGGAACGACGAAGGTTTTCTTGAATTTTGTCGGTATTGCTGATATAACTGAAATCAATAAGGATCTCTTTGATCTCTTCAAGAAGAGTGCAGATACTATTCGCGGAATCAATTATATGGATGTGAATTCACTCCGTATGATGATGTATTTAGAGCTCAGTCGGCCACGCGGTGATGTGAGTCGTTGGACTAAAGTGTATGAGCGTCTCCTATTATTACAATACGTAGCACGCGACGAGGCATGTGATACTGCGAAACGCGGGGATATTAGCTTGGATACAGACATTTATGACCTGGCATTCCAATACGGTGTTGATCATAGCATGGTATTTGTCGGTCCAGGTGTATTACATTTATATGAAGAGGCTGCAAAACATCATGTAACAGGAACACCGTTCGCAAAAAATCCGATGCCGCTCATTTTGTACAGCGCGGATCTTGATAAGGACGCGGAGGGCTTAAAGACAGCTGTGGGTGGTGGTACGGTGAAGCAATATGGTTCTGTAGGGGAATTTGTCCCGCGACTTGCAATAGTGAAGCATAAGAAGAAGCCGATTGCATTATTAGTGGAGGAGACTGCATGTCATGCGTACAATACTGTGCAGGCGCATGGACGTAATATTCGTATTGCATCTTTGGATACAATAATTACATTATACTTCAGTCTGGAGCTGGCGGATGATAAGCCGACAATTAAGAAGTTCTTCGATTTGCAGGCACATTGTGCTGCTTTGTTGGCAATTGATCTCAGTAACGCTGCTCGTGCCAATCCTTCTAAAAGTCAATTTCCATTCATTTCTATGGAATGTTCGGGTCATCAGAAGGGCAAGGCATCACTGTTGCGCGAGAAGTTCGAGCGTATTGCTGCAGCCAAGGGCTCCAGCTCTAGACGTACACGAAAGAATTCAAGCTCTCAATCAAGGTCTCAATAGATAACTATATGTTGTCGGTGATCCTGCATAAGACCAATTAGATGCGTCGACAAAAGCGTCAAGTGCAGCCTGTGGACTTTTACCATCAGCGATAACACCTGAATAGGCTTTATCACTGCTTTGTTCCATTTGCATCATCAAATCTTCCAATTTCTTAAAATTCGTTTTCACCTGCTCCATGATTGAAGCCCTGGTCGTCGCACCAGCATCTAAAAGTCTGCGGCGCGTCTGTGAAATTTCATAGAGAGTTTGAATATCTTGATCTGTGGGCGGTTTGGCTTTGTATTGATCAACGAGCTGTCTTAAACTCTTATCAGTTTTGATGGTATTTGAATCAATTACGATATCAGGTACAGAGCAACATGCGGCTCCGGGCCCATCGGTAAATCCGGATTTAATAGTAACGCCAAGAGATTCTGCGGACGATCCTTGTACTGTAGCTGTTTGTGGCCCACCGAGATCAATTAAATATTTATAGAGTTCTTCGGCCTTCGTATTCAGATAGGTGGCGGTTGTTGAATAGATATCGACCTTAACAGGTAAGAACATATAGGAGATTTTATAAATGGCAGCCTTCGATAATCCAGATTTATCTAATGCTTCTAAAACCATATTCATATCGTAAAGTGGGGCAACCTTCCCTTGTCCTTCAATATCAATATCCTTCCGTACTTTTGGTTCTGCCGCCTTTGTATTAGCTTCCACAGTTTCCTTCGGAATAGTATCTTGGCCTTCGGGAGCTTTAGCAACCTTTGCTTTGTTTCCTGCTGTAATTGTTACAACCTTATTGTAAAATGGCAGAAGCGTCGTGATTAACTGTCGTTCCTTCGCTAAATTGTCTTCGATAGCCTTCATTGCTTCAGCCTGCGGTGTAGGTGCAACTATTACAGGGTTATTATCAACAGCTTGATCCTGAAATCCTTGCTTAGATCCATTCATAACAGTATTAATTACTTTGCGGCGAATATATTGCACTATTAATGCAATACATACTACAAATATTATTACTAATACAAAATCTATAGTTTTGTGCATATTGCCTAATATTATAGATTTTTTTCTGTGCGCCTCTTTTACAAATCAATCATCATATTGCGCTTGAACCATGATACGGGTACTTTCATGATCTGTGAATCGCTATCTTTCACACTAAAAGCGATGATGAAATTACCTTCTCCATCATATTCGAAACCAAGGACATATTCAATCTGTGTATCATAGAATACGAACGGAGCAGACATCTGTACTGGCTTATATGTAGCCGGGTCCAATACAATTAGATGATGATAGTATTTGCGCGGTGTCTCATAACGGACAGAATGAGTTACACACCAGAGTTTTCCATCAAATTCAATTAGGGATGATGATCCGCGTACACGTTCAAAGAAAATAGGGGTCGCATGAGTTGTATGGATTTCAACTTGTTTTGTGTCCTTATTGAGTTTACCGACTTGTATAGGTGACCAGTTATAAATGATATCATCATTATGCATAATCCAATTCTTCTCACATTCGGATTCACGAGGTGGTTTCATGCACACATTATTTGTGAACGTCGCGGCAGCCATATCATAAATACCTGTAATAATCCGATTCTTACCATCATATGCCCATTCACGTGTAGTTGCACTATAATTGATGCGCCCGCCTTTATTGAATAGACGAATATCTTCGAGGCCGCGAATATGGGTATTATGGAACTGATCAACGTCAGTTAGATAACCGTTCATCATAGTAATATTACTAATTGGTTCTAGAGTTGCAGGATCGAAATATTGATACGCATTTTTAGTACGAACCCAATAATTGGGATGCCATTTCCCATTTTCCATCATTTCATATGATCCATCTGACATAATTCTGTAGTTAACGTAGCGGATATTAGCGAGTAGCTTGGTCGGCATACCAGGAGCAGGGCTATGACGTATGAGAGAGACAGATGAAGAATGGAAATCCGTATCAGGGCATGGTACTACAAGTCGCTTAGGATTGTAGTACTCACACAGGCGGGGAAGATAATAACCGATATTTGTGAAGACATTGTCCCAACCATGACGAGATTTATTCAAATAATTCAGGCACAACTTCGAACCATGGAAATTATTGTTTGGTGCCACATAGTAATGTAGAATAGTGTATTCATAATCGAGAAGGTAGTTATAAATATTTTTCTCAACAAATAGAAGATCACCAGGATATGAAATATCCTTTGCCAATTTATAATAGTGCATAGCCTTGTGTTGTTGATTACTGCATTCACGGAAGTGATTGACCAACATATAGAGCGGTTCAGCACGACTTTTACGGAAATTATAAGCTTTATTGGCCCATTTCTCTGCCTTGAAGATTTTTTGTTGAGTCAAATACATTTTAGCAATCATATAATGACTATACCATATCTCTTCATCCCATCCACCTATGACAATACGCTTCTTATACCATTCAATCGCTTTCTGATGCTGTCCTGTATCCTTATAGCTTTGTGCCAAATAGAAATGATAGCGACCATTATTTGGTTCGACTTTGAGACCTTCAGTTAGCAGGCGAATATCACGTTCGAATTTATCCGATTTGCAACCACCATCACCAATATCCTCAATGTATATTTTATCGGATTCAATCTTGCCTTTACCAGGACCATCCCAATATTCGTGTGTGACGCCAACACACTTCCAACTATTAGATAGACGAACAAGGCGCGTATTATAATAGTCAAGTGCATGGCTCTTCTGTGACAACATATAGCCTGCTTCATTCAGTGATTCCTTATTGAAGGTTGGTTGTACTTTAAGGACCATGTCGCCATCAAGCAAAAGTCCATAAGTGTGGGCAGGATCCCAGCCAATTGACTCGCATGCACGTTGACAATTAGTAAAAGATTGGGAGCGATTGTGACCGAAGTTAGCCCATGCATCCTTATAAAGATACACAGGAATATCAAGTTCGCCCTTGAGGCGCTCAACAATTTCACAGGTTTTATCTGTAGAACCTGTATCACTGACACAGACCGCGTCTACCACATTTAGTGTAGATTTAATAAGACGCTCAATAATCCGCTCTTCATTCTTTACCATTGTCAGCAAAATAATGCGCTTTTTCTGAGTTGTATCAATAACAATGTCACTATCTGTTTTGCAGGTCTGCGGTTTAGCTAATAGTTCAATAGATTCCCAATACTTCGTCGCATAATCGAGTCGTCCTTCTTTAAGCCCAGCCTTTAATGCGGCTTGTACATTTAGATGGAATGTGAGTGCAATCATTTTACGACATATTATGAATGTACCATCTGCTGAAATAGTAACTTTATTGTGATGAACTTGAACAGAGTCTGGTAATGGAACTAGAAGATCAATATATGCAATGAAGTCTGTTGCACAATGTTTTAATGCAATAGAGATAAGTTCAGTACGTGCAATATCCGCAATGAGAGCATCACGACTTTTAGTACGATTAGCAGGAAGTTCAAGGGGGTCGACAGCGTCAATTAGTTCGTATGTTTTCAATTGTGATAAGGAGAAGTTCACGGGAATAACATTTTTAGGAAGTCCTGGAAGTTCAGCAAGAACTTCTGGTGTATTATCATGAAAAAATACGAGATTTATACCTGTATTTGCCAGTACTTTTAGAGTGCGAAGATTTTCATCAATAGTATCCCTTTTAATTGGATAATATGATGTTACAAACGTAGTCTTTGTATTGATAGACATAACTGTCTATTTTAAATGTATACCGTTTAGGTTTTAGTTCTAAGATCTGCCCAAAATACGAGAGGTGCAGACATTCTATAATGACCGATGAACCAGCCGTCTAAATGAGATTGTATGGCGCGATTCCCGTGTTTTTCAATATTATCCTTACTGTTAGTTGTAGTCATAACTGCAATTAGATCCGGTACATCTATTTTAAAGAGAGCTGCTTTGATCCATATCTCTACACCTCTAATAGCTCTCCATGCGATCAAAATATTCCAATGTTCTGGTTTCCCGCCTGTTGGAGTTTTTGGTACAAGTTGAGGCAAAATCATATGATATTCCTCGGGGTCTACTTTCGTCCATTCGTCTGATACTAGTGGTAATGTTTCAGAATTATTGAAATGATCAATTCTTGTAGTAGTGAGTTGCTCACGATTCAGTTTATATTGTAATTGTCCTGCCATGCCTTTAGTGGCTGCAGATGTACACACATAAAATTCTCCAGGTGCGCTTTTAGTAGGAAATAGTACGTAGGGGTCCATTTGCTGCTTGTTGCTTGTTGCTTGTAGTATAAATAAACAAAAAAATCAAATTTTTTATTTATTTATATTTTATTGATTTATGAAAGACCCTTTACTTCTTGCCGAGCGTCACCTTCTTCTTAGTGATGGGCTTGGGCTTAGGGATAGGCTCGACCTCTTCGGCATCCTCATCCTCTTCGGGCACCTCGACATCATCGAACGCTGAGGCTGTGGCAGTAGGTGCAGTCATGGTCTTGAACAGCTGCTCCTCCTTAGTATCATCAATCTTATTGAATGCAGGAGAAGGAGCAGGAGCAGGTGCAGAAGAACCCGCACCGCCTCCAAAGTTGAAAGCGAAATCACCCAGGCGCTCAGGGCTCTTGTGGATCATGATTTGCTTGGCACGCCAAGTAACACCGAACTTGCCGCCGGCGAACCAGAGGCCACCGCACTCAACAATTGCAGTGACAGTCACTCCCTTAACAAGGAGCTCAGAAATGGGATCAACAAGACGCTTGCCACCCATATCATAGATTTTAGCCTCGAATTCACCACCGACCTTGCGAAGCTTGATCTTCTGAGTGGGAGGGTAAGGCTTGGGATTTCCATCCTTGTCACGCGACACCTTGATGGATGGAGAATAGAATGCCTCAATGACCTCCTTGGACATGTTGGCGTTCTTGAACCAGGTCGCACGGTTCTTGTATGCCTCTCCGAGCATGAACTTGTCAAACTCGGCGAGTGCCTCATAATAGTTCTTGATAGAACCATCTGCATCATACCCCTTGAAAGAGACATCGATGCTGTAATCAGGATTATCGGCCTTTGCACCGTCCTTGAACTCATTTAGACCATAAGGCAGTGACATCTCGACGGCGCTCTGAAAGATAAGCTTGCCGCCATCGTAATTGACGTACGCGGACTTTGCACCTGACTCAAGAACCTTGATGGGAGAGACAGAAAGCTTAGCGGGTTTGAAATTCTCAGGCTGAACGATAGCGGAAGACATTCTACTGTTTTACAGGTATGGTGAATAATTATCAAACGCGGTGGCGTCAATTTTTTGCAGCACTTCGCCCGCCACTGGCACCTCCCTTAAAGAAACAATTAAAGCCGGTATGAAGGCCCACAAAAAAAAATAAATTTGATAGGTATATAATTATTTGGTGGATTGTAACGTAATAAATGATGTCATCCACTTTCAAGGTTGGTAGAATTACAAGAGCATGGGCCAATTCCAATTATGTGAATGCCTGGTATGTCGAAGTTGATGTAGGCGAACGTGAATCACCACGTCTTGATATACTCTATTCTAAAAGTCGCTCATATCATGCAAAAATAATCGGCAATTATGTTCTCGTTAATTGTGATATAAATTCACATTATCCTTATCATGGGTCCCTTGAAGTTACAGGAAAAGTGCTGACGACATATCGACAATCCGTTGATGATTTTATGTGCACCTCCGTTCCTGCTGGTAAACATATGGGTGATACTGTTACAATGGATGAAATTATAGGTATTTGAGTCTAAAGACTAAATGCGTAAATATATATTTTTTGTTGTAATATAAAGATTCGCTACCGGCAGGTCGATGTACTGTAAAACAAGGGGGTTTTGACCTGTTTCAAAAAAAAAAGCTTATCCGGCATCAAGAAGTCCGGCATAATTTAGGATTGAAGATTTTACAGGGCTAAGATGATATAAAAATTGATCGTGGACCCGGCAGGAAGTAGGGTATAGTGCGTTAAAAGATGAACAATAATACCGCTGATACCAACACAATGAACACTGCTACTAAGACTGCTGCAAAGCGCTCTGTTGCTAAGAAGACTGAGACTGTTACTGTTACCGTTGCTGCCACCCCCGCTGTTGCCACTCCCGTGGTCGCTACTGAGGTGAAGGCGAAGGTTGCAAAGAAGGCTGCTGCCCCTGCTGCTCCTGCGACTCCCGCCGCTGCTGCTACCACTAACGTGGTCGCTGCCGCTGCTCCCGAGGCTCAGGCTGTTGCATCTGCACCTGCCCCTGTGAAGTCCGTCTCTGAGGAGGTCGCTGCTCTCTCTAAGGAGATCAACGATGCCCGCGAGACTCTTCGCAAGTCTCTGGTCGCTCTCAAGGCGATCGAGAAGCGTCATGGTCAGGAGCTCAAGGAGGCTAAGAAGCGCCGTCGTGTGAAGAAGGAGGTCGATGGGGAGGTTAAGCCTGCCCGTCCCTCCGTCTTCACCACGCCTGTGGTTCTGAAGGAGTCTCTCGCTACTCTCCTGGGCAAGCCCAAGGGACATATGATGAGCCCTGCGGATGTTACCCGTGCCATTAAGGTTTACATTAATGAGCATGGTCTTAAGGGTGAGAAGCACGACATTCATCCCGATTCTCGCATGTGCGAGACTCTCGGGCTGAAGGCTGGTGATACTCTTACCTACAAGAACATCCAGAAGTACCTCTATCAGCTCTATGAGAAGCGTGTCCCTGCTACCACTGCCTAAACAGCAGATGTAGGAACATGTAACTCATAAAGTTTATAAAAAACATTAACAAACAAACTAACAAAAATAAAAAATACGGTTATCTTACGATGACCATATTTTTTATTACATACTATTAGAATGGGACAAGGACAAAGTACAACAACAGCAACAACAGAATCCGTAGGAGGGCAGACTAATATGCAACCATCTAAAAATAAGACTGCTAGCAACACTGGCTTTTATCAGGGTGGCCGACGCCGAAAAACTCATAGGGCGACCCATAAAAAATCCAGACGTACTCGGCGATCTCATTAATTAGATCGCAAATAACGAATGATTGTAAAGAATGAGCTAACTCCAATTAGGAGACCAATCCTTGCAATTGTTATTAGTTTATTTGATTCAATATTGACAAGCTTTGATAAATGCATGTCAATATTGGCTAAATGTACTTCATACTTATCTGGAATATGAAAATAACTATGACGGTCATCATCATCACCCAAGTTCAAATTCTCGGGTGATACTTCTGTAGGAGAGCCGATTTTCCATGTTCCAAGATTCAAAGTAGCTCGAAGGCGTTCCAAAGCCTGAGCATCATCTGATGTAAGTGGTACAATCGATTCTTGAGAAGCCATAGTATTTGTGTTATTGTATAATATAAATAACTATATACTTCAATTTTATTTTATTGTGTAAATAATTGCGGAGGCGCACCTAATATTAAGGACCCGTCCAGCTCCGCAATTGGAGCACCAATCGGAAGGTTCCACGAACGCCACACCTCCTCTTTGCCAACTGTATATCTCCATGCATATGCCTGTGGTCCATTAACTGAATAATGTAATCGTAACTTATTATTTTGACCAGCAGCCCAACCTGATTGTATAGCCCAGGCTTTTACTGGACTAATTCTATTAGTAACAGCCATAAACATAGCATAAATGAGTTCCGCCCATGCTTCGGTCTTCGCTTCCACAATCGGCACCGGTTCTTGATGATTGTCGCAACAGGCTGCATGTTGTAATTCATGGATTAAAACACGCACTGCATCTTCTGCCCTGTAAATGACTATTGTTTCAGGTCGGCATGCTATACAATATCCACCATTAATATGTTGTCTATCAACCGATTGTCCTATAAGAGGGAATCTGCGTTTTATTTGTGACATAAATAGATATACTGTATAAGTTTTTTCTGTACCCATTGATTGAAAAATACGGCCCATAAGAGCAATGTCAGGTAACCCTTGGCCAATCACATATAATGTGTGCTGACCGATGCGAAACCCTCTATAAGGTCCTGAACTAAAAGGCCCAGATCTCATTGTATTTGCCGCGAAGTTCGATGGTTCCAAAGCTTTCTCCTTAATACGTTCCATATCCTGATTTGATATTTGGAATTCATATGTGCGTAATGGTGCTAATTTATATACATTTCTAACTGTCAAATAAGTCTTTTCTAATAAGGGACGCATTGATATACCTATTAGGCGCGAAGAATCTTAATCATCTCTAAAAGTACATGTTCCCACAATAAGGGAATACGATATGATGGAATGATTTGCCAACCACCACCGCCTTCAGCGAAGGCTAAACAACGGAAGATCGCAATCTTCTTGCTATTTGGGAGATCGGAGGCTTCAATTGTCTTTGTCCAATATTCAATCATTTCACACCATCGAAGGTTTCGCTGAAGACAGAAGTAAATCCAATTTCTGACAGCAACTACATCAGAAACAAGCCATTTTTTAGTATTCCATGCAGCCAAAGTCTTCGTGAACCAATTCGTCCAACCTGAAACAGGATTTTTACATTCTAGTGACTTATATAAATGATTTGGCCCAGCCGGCAAGTAGACTTCGACGAAGTGATCTGCCAATCTAATCGGTAAAGGATATTGACTTGTCAAGAAGATTCGAAGACAATTAGAATATTGTTCGATCTTCTCTTGCAAATAAATGATACTTTCTTCAGATAATAGATGTGCATGATAAAAGACAAAGAAGTGATATTGTTGTTTACTGAGAACATATGAAGACCCTTGGAAGTGTTTGAAAATTGTATAGACGTAATTTTTATCCTGTAAAGACATACGAGCAACATCGTAGCCTTGATGAATAGCACTTACTTCGAAGGGAAATGACTTGCCATCTGGACTCGGACCATCATTGTCGGCACTCTTATTTTTCGGTGGAGTATCATCATCAGAATCTGAATCCGCCGCTGTTGGTGCCGATGCAACACTATTTAATAGTTTTCCCATCAAATACTTCGTTTTAATATTAAATGGCACTCCCTCTTTTTGTGCATATGATCGAAGGTAATCGAGCAACTTCGTTTTTTTACCAATACCATGATCACCAATATAACATAAATTCATCAACATTGTACCTCTTCTTGTTTGTGAATTATAATTGACTCTTAGACCGCTACATAGATATGCGACCTAAATTAGGGGTACAATGAATTATCAAGTCACCTTAAAATGGATTTAGCTGTTCCATCACAACTTTTAGAGATTAGTAATATTCACATGATGCCATTCACGCGGAAAGACAAATATCCGCCGATTGCAACACTTCAATATAATACTCCACAGCTCAATATGAAACATTGTAGTATTTTGACACCGATTCTGAAGATTGTAGATTGGAATCCTGTTAAGGGACGTCTTCGCCTCAATTGTGATGAACATCCATTTTTCCAAACAAAGATGTCGGCTATTCAAGAGTATTTGATAAATACGATTCATACATATCAAAATGTCTTATTAAATAGCTTTGATTCATTCGGAAGTGATTCAGGGCCTGATAGACGATATTCGCGTGAAGAAATTCGTTCAGTTTTTAAAGTAATATTTGAAGAACCCTTTCTAACATGTTATATTTCACCCCATCATTTATTCCCACTATATGCAAAGGGGGAACGTGTAGGACTACAGGATTTCAATACTCTTTTACGATCAGGTGTCCAACTACGATTGATTCTCCAACTAAATGGTGTATCCCATTTACCAGGGAATTCATTTAGAATCCAGCATCAAATTCTCGGTGCTTATATTATAAGCAATTAGCTTATTTTTTTATCAATTAATGAAATACATAATGATAAAAGGGATATGCCAATAGCGAAAATACCTGCCGTAAGTGCAAAATAGACAACATATTGAGGTTGACGGCTGAAGTATATCCATGATCCAATTGCCATCATGATCATAGAAATCGCAACTATGGGGGCTGATATGCTCACATACTTTCGAATCTCCTGATTTGAATCAGGTGTGCCAACGCTCGTGCTTAATACAATAGTGCTAATGAAAGGAGCAAGGAAACCAATTAGAATAAATACATGCGGGTAATATTTTTTAACGAAATCACCCGTCTTTGATGCAAATCCCTGTTCTTGTTGCTGTGTAGAATTCATCTTATTCTATTATTGATAGGAGTAATTAAGAAAGGAGACCAGGTCTTGTCGGATTCTTCAATGTTCTTGATACCGTACCTAACACCGACTGTTCTGCCTTTAAGTCCCGCACTGTTGTATGAGGTCTAGATGTGACTAGATCGGTATCGGGGGTAATGAAAATCATGACTAATAAATAAATGAGCGAAAAGCCTGTTACAATTGGAAACACAAAATTATATAGTCGTGATCCTGAGAACTGAAATTTTTGAACAGTAGTTTCTTGCATTGAATTCATTCTAAAGTAATAATAGAAATGCGTCGTACCCGACAACATCTAAAACGTTACGGAGGGAACTCCTCTTCGAAAACTCGGAAGGTTAAATGGATTTATAAGAAACCTCCCACAATTCCTTATGAAAAGGTTCTCGGAAAACAAGGTTGTAAGCCTGGTACTATTGGTAGTGCTGATTCATGTTTGCCATTAGATGCGTTGAATGAAATTGCGAAGGCCAAAGGTCTTAATGGGAAGCCACGAAATCGCACAGAAGTATGTAATGCATTGAAGTGCAGTTCCGATACAGATGCTGATCTTATGCAACTATTAGACAAGGATTTGAGACAGCGATTACAGAAGGCATTTTTCCGACCACCTGCACCGGAAGAATGGAAGTCTGATCCAGATGCATGGTTAGATAATCATAGCATTGAAGCTGTATTAAAACAATATGCGGAGGCTGATCCGACCTTCATTACATTGGGTGCTGTACCGATCGATTTCGCTGCGCCGAGCCCATATGATAAAGGGAAATGTCTATTACCTGAATTCTGTAAACTCGATATGAATGAACTTCGGTCTCAAGGCAAAACAGGTGTTGGTATGGTTTTCAATTTAGATCCTCACTTCAAGAATGGAAGTCATTGGGTTGCACTTTATATTAATCTAAAAAATGCGGGTTGCTATTATTTTGACTCTTATGGGGTTGCACCACCACGACAGGTGAAATTATTAATGGATACTATGTGGTCACAAGATAAACGCTGTAAATTGGGATATAATGGACGGCGATTCCAGTATAGTAACAGTGAATGTGGAATGTATTCACTCTTTTTCTTAATATGTATGCATTACGGTATTCCTTTCAAATACTTTGTAAAACATCGTGTTAAAGATGATGTTATGTTATTTTTGCGATCCTGGCTTTTTTTCATGTAATTGCGCGCGCACATTCTAAAGTATAACGATTAGAGCCATTAGAATAGAATGGAGAAACGGACTATGTTCTTTTCACCCCGTAATAGGGAGATCTTAAAGGCCAGCATTACGCGGGAATGTCAGGGGCAATTATCACAACCTTTAGGGAAACAGTACTATCTTCGTCTTGACAAGGCTCTTCAACATTATATGAATGAAGTGTGGACAGTTAATACCGCTCAGCCACTGCCGATTTTGAATCGTGAAGTAAGTACAGTTACAGCGAAGGATCTCGTAAATTACCTCTCTAGACCTCCGGCTCCAGTAACACAGGCACCTGTTGGTGCTTCCGAGGTTCAGGGACCACAACAAAATATGGGTACGATGCTCGAGAACCTTGAAGGAAATACTATTATGCAGCCTAGACCAACTGCAATTGCTGCTATTTTCCAGGATACAACACGGTCTTTGGAGGATCTGCAGAAGGAGCGTCAAGGAACCATGCCTGATCGACCGGATTTACCTGATTTCCGTATTACAAATGAAGGCGAGGATGGTCCCACACCTATGGAACTCTATCAATTAGCACGTGATGCACGGGAGCGTGAATCTGCTATGCAGGCACAGTTACGTCCGCCTGTTGCTGCGAACGAGGGTGCATCAGAGGATTCTGCGCTACTTAATCACAGTAGTACTCCACAGTCGATGGATGTATTCCGTACTATTCTCGGTCCTGATGTAAATGTGCCTGTTGGTCTGGCTCCACCGCCCCCTATTAAGACTAGTAAGCGCTTTGAAGATGCACCATTACAGCCACCTCCTCGTGTTATGGATTCAATGATGTTAGATGTACCTTATCAAATGTCAGGTAAGCTTGACACACTTGTTCGCCAGGACAGTATTTTGCAATACAAGGAACGTGAATACAATCTCTTTTTGAATTCTATGGATCGTGATTGGACAAAAGATTCTGTACTCAATATGAATCGTTATAATTTCACGGTGAACTTCGATCCTTCTGCGACCAGTCAGACACAAAACGTTATACCTTTCAGTCAGAAGAAATTCAAGGACATTGTTCGTATTCAGCTCATTAAGATTATTGCTCCTAGAGAAACTCTGGATATTGTTGTACAGCGTATCTCTGGACCTGCTGATATTTCTACCGCACAAACGAACGTGTTAGCCTTCCCTTCTGTAACTGTACATGTGGATGAGCTCGACGGTAACAATTATGGTACAAATGATCGTATTGATAGTGCCTTCGGTCTTGTACATTATGATGCACAATGGATTTCAGATCCTGCTGGTGCTAACGCTGTCCCTGCTGCCACTGGTATAACGACGAATAATGGATACGTATCATTGATTCCTAAATTTCTTAACTGTCAACGTGTATATGAACCAACACCTTTAGCGACTTTGCAGAAACTGTCTATTAGATTGGAGCGTCCGACTTCACATGCATTGCTAAGTGACACTCCTGATGTTTTACAGGTGGCGAATATTCGTTTGGGATCTGGTGTTGCAACTAGCATTTACAGGTCTGGTGCAGATCCTTCGTCCTATATTTTTGTTCGTACATCGACCTATTTCTCCAAATTTATGTGGGAGACAACCGATCGCGTTTTCTTCCGAAAAGTGGAATCGTCGCTGACACCTGCAACAGTACCAACTACTGTTGGATCCATTAGAGCAATAGAATCATATTTTAATGGCGAAGATGGACTTCAGTTAGTTGCAATTGGCGTAACTACTGATAATCTTATTACTGTAACCGATAATGCAAATACTTCGGGTTACGCGAATGTACTTATCTTCCAGAGCCGAAGCACTAATCCTGCAACAACTGGTTCTATTGGTCCATATGATTTTGGCGATGAGACCCTTATTAATACCGCTTTCCTCAATAATCAGGGATTCAAAGGTGCAGGTATTAATTCAAGTCATCAGGTACAATGCGTCTTCCGTATTGTAACACGTGAACATGACCCGGCTGCAAAACTACGTCCTGATAATCTAACAGCTTAAATCTGGCATTTAAATCGTATAATTATTATTGTATATCATAAATATTTCTATTAGAATAGATATGTCTATGATACCAGGGCTTATTGGCGGCGGAACAGGTGGCCTACCATTTAATGATTTTGTATCATATGGCCAACAACGGGCCAATCCAGTATTTAATTTGATGGATCCATTACACTATCCTGAACAGGTTGGTGATATTACACAGGCTACACAACGACTTTCTATTGGTGGATCACCTGGAAATAATTCTTATCAAATAACTAGTACTCCTAATATTAATAGAATTCCTTCGCGTCGTGATGATTCTTCTATTGCTCGTATGGCTGCTAAATGCGAGGCTGTTAATACTGTAAATTGCGCAGCCTTCAGAGATCCAGACTTCGCTCGTAATTGTATTATAACCCATGGACCTGGACGTAATAGTCGTGGAGAATCACACTTAGGCGGACTAGCATCCTTCGAAGCCGATAAGGCCGCAACAAAAGCATCACAAGGTAAACGTTTTCCTGATTACAAACCTATTATTGGTGAATCCGCTGAAGGAAAGACTTCGGGCGACTACGATTCATGTATTGCCATGGAAGAGAAGATTCGTTGTGAAGCACAACAGAACTTCGGCGTCTCTAATTGCGGTCTCTGTCAGAATGGACAAGGACTTTGGACACGTATTGATCCGAAGGCTGAGAAAGTTGGTCCAGAATTACTATTAGGTGGTACAGGTACTGTAACTATTGTAGATGTTCGTGCTGGGAAAAATCTATTAGCTAATCGTCCACTCCCTGCACAAGTCGATTTGCCCGCAGAGAGCGAAGGCCAAGTATACGAAATAAATGTAGTTGGTTCCGCCGAAGAGAAGCCACGTATTTTTGGTATATTACAGGGACCTAATGGCGGAGGATTAACGAAGCTCGATATAGCTTTTGTAGCCAATTATGATAATGAAGCACAGGCGAAGCCGCGTTTTATGGGTGGTGCGGTGTTAGCAGGTGAAACTCTTAATGTAATAACATCCGCCGTCGGTAAAACACGTATTAGTCTTGCACTCAATATTCCCTATACATTCTTATCGTCATCTGAAGAGGCCGCTGCTTTCTGTCCTGGAGGCCCCTTTTCAACGAAGGAAGCCTCTGTTAAACTTTTAGGATCAAATCCATGTTTCGATCCGAACGTTCCTGGAAAACATTCATTACAATGCTTACAAGATAAATTTGTGCAAGCAGGTTGTTCCGTTACAGGTGAAGGATATCCAACGGATGAAACGGGGGCAACAAAGTTACGGTTTGTCAATGGAAAAGCACAGACTTTAGGGGCTATTTCTGACAGAATTTACAAGGCAAGTCAAGTTGCTGCAACAGGTCGTGCCGCGGATGGATCGAAGCTCGGATTAGAAGATTGGGATGCAACAAGTCGTTTTTGTACTGGAAAACGTATTACTACACCATGCTCAGGCTATGATATGGTGAATGGACCTTTAGGGGATGAATGTATTCAGTATTTATTCGAGAATCGTGGTTCCGCTGCCTCGGAGGGTCAGACCTATACTGTGGGACAGCGTCATGAAAGTATGTCTGCGCGCGGCACTTACTGTACACGCGACGGATCTGCTGCACCCTATTCTTCCGCAGCATTAGAAGCAGCTCGTTCTAAAGGTGGTGTGGAGGCTGTTAAAGCATATTATGATGGTATACAGCGTCGTGCAATTAATAATAGTTTAACGGATGATGAGCGCAAACAGGCAGTGAAAGACTGTTATGGTGTGGAAATGGCTGCTGCACCGGCTGTAGCATCAGGACAGAATCCTATTCGTGTGCCAAAGGATACATTTTCAATGCAACCAGCGAATACACAGAATTATGTACGCCACGCCGGCTATGTTATGTGGCATGAGCGTAGTGATAATTCTACATTATTTAAGGAGGATGCATCATTTAAGGCTGTTGCGCCGCTGTGTGGTAAGCCAGGTTATATGAGTATGGAGGCGACCAATTTCCCCAACTTTTATGTGGCAAATAATGGTGGTCGTGCGCAAATTATGCAGCGTGAATCGAGTCCCGAATTTGCAGAACGAGCATGTTGGAAGGCTGGTACAGATTGTGGTCTCCCTGGTTTCAATTCCTTTGAAAATCTATTTGTCCCTGGATCATATATGCGCGCTGCACCTAATTCAGTTACAGATGTGTATATACCGAAGAATGACCAGGAACGCCGTGCAACCTGTTTCAAACGCGTGCCAGCACTTAATAAATAATGTGCTTAATAATATTTTAATAATATTTGATATCATAACTATAATAGATATGGCATCAGGTACTAATAATGTCGGTAATTTCCGGCAAGACTTGACTAATTTGTTTAATAATGTAATTCCAAATTTTATTGGAACTACGGCTGCAGGTGAGTCATATTTGCGGTCAAATCCTGGCGCGGCTCGGCAGCTCAATGATGCAGTTCAGGGTAATGTTGGAGGAATGTTCAATCAGAAAGAATATTCTAACATTGATACTGTTTTCCGTAGCGCAGATGTTCCGCAAGATTTGCTGGAGCAGCAAGAGCGTTGTAAATCCATGACGATTGATGCTGCGATAGATTCTGTGGATCCGCAGTCTAAATATCGTTGTGGTTGGCTCTATCAACGCAACCCTAATAGTATTACGCCGACAATTAGTACAGGATGGCTCGGTAGTCGTGATGGACCTCTCAATATTTTCAATCAGGAGCCACAAGGTCGTTGGTTTTGGGATTTGGAGGCGGCGCGAAAACAGATGCTAATGGACGGCTGTGCAAATGTAACAACATGCCAACATTTAGCCAGCCCTTTACTTGCGGGTAAATGTGGATATTGTAAGTCTTCCGCGAAAGGTTTCCCAGTTGGCCCTGGGGGTCAGCCGCTCTATCCTGGAGAAGTTGGTGGTAATTGTTCTGCCAATGATATTATTAGACGTCGTGAAGATTGTCCTGTAGAGGTGCCTAGACTACGTCCTATAATTCCTGGAATGCCGCCTCAGCCTTCGACGGCTGCAGATGTATGTACACCGTCTGTGGATGGACGATTATCACAGAACTGTCTTGTACAGCAGGTAAAACTCGCAGGTTGCTCCGATCGTGGATCATTAGTACAGGCATTACGGGAAGGAGGAACACCGAACGATTATTTAGCTAAGCTCCGTGTTAAGCAGGCCTTCAATGTCTTTCAGGATCGTGCACCTGTGAAACTGAATGATTCGATTCTGAAGGATGGTAAGATCAGCGCAGATATGGCACTCGCCAATTTCACTAATGTATATAGTCAGGCACGAACACGTTCCCGTACAGCCTTACAGGTCGCAGCAAATGATTTATGTATGTCTGCGGGTGTTATGGAAACCTTCGACTTCTGTACTGAAATCGCGGATACACAGCGCCCACCTTTTGCATTAGATTGTATGCAAAAAGAATTCAAGAAGGCCGGCGGTGCTGCAGCAGGTGCAGTATATCCTACTGACGCGAATCTCGGTAATTATCAGGCATATCCTACATGGTCCTCTTATAAACAATTTGTTGCTGATTTAGCCGCCAAAACACGTTCCGTAGACCCCATGGTACAGGCCAATGCGCTCAAAGATTTCCTTGGCATCAATCGTGAAATATTGACTGCGCCGAAGGTTCCAGGTATCAATGCATATGAAATATTCTCTTTCAGAATGCATACATACAGTGATGCACTCTTTACGGGACGCACATTTGCCGACGGTCAAGATGGTTTCCCTATTGTGAATAATTCAGCACAATTACCTCCATTATCAGGATCTGATAATAGTAGTTTTGTGCTAGTCTCTGATTTACGCCCTCCGAAGAATGAAACTGTGAAGTTCTCATTCCCTGTTGGTTTGAGTCAAGGTGTAAGTATGACAATTAATACTGATAGAGAACGTATGCAGGAGAAAATTGCAGATGGACCAAATGACTTCAGACGCGATTTCCCTAATTTCCCAGGTACTTCTGCTAATAAAAGTTGCTCAACATTGGCGAAGTCTGGGCGTAATTACTTCAAGACATATTTCAACAATAAGGTTGGATCGGCTGCGAAGTTCGCGGTTGATATAGCCGATTGTGTTCCGAATGCTCCGCTTCGGAAGTTACCAGGTGCTTGGATTAATTTGTCACAGGAAGTGAAGGCGCCGATGTTGTCCTTCGAAGTCCGAAGTCGAGCTATGTCTGGTCGTCCTGCAACTGTAGGAATGCATGAATATAGAATGCCTGAGTTCTTCATTGCTGATAGCAGTTCAATCTTCGTCGAAGATCGTCCTTCTAACCTGAATATGGTTCCTAATAGAATGCGTTACATTACATTTGAATCCACGGAGTCCAAATGGGAAATAAATAAATTAATGACCGGTGATTCTTGGACTTCGCTCACTTTCTGTTTCAAACTCAATCGTCCTAATAAGGCAGCAAGGGAAGCGATCTTCGCTGCTCGTCTAGGACCACTCGCTATGTTTAGTAATAATAATGGAACTGTTACATTGGAGGTTGATGGACAGAAGATGTTAAATGTCCCCTTACCACAGGGTAAATGGTATGTCCTTTATTTGGAAAAACAACATAATGGTGGTTTCCGTAATAATCGTATCAGTGCAGGAATAGTACAACCAACATTTACAGGTGATGTACGCTCTGGCTTAACGGCACGAACATGGAGTTCTAATAATCCACTCAGTCCTTTAAACATCAATATCTTCAGCTTCGGCAAAGATTCTGCTGCGCCAGTTTCTGCAGGCTTCTCTATGGCTTGGCTCCATTTCTATGATTATCCTTTGACGAATGAGGACTTCATTAAAGACTTCCAGAATAAATGGATCCGTGATTGGAGTCAGGAATAAAAAAATGGGCGCGCCCAAATTCTATGAATATATTCTATGAATAATCATTACGATAGTCATATCTATCATCACATAAAGTATCACAATAATAATCATGGCAATGACATATACGTGTTGTTAGTTCATTGTCTTTGCGATTTTTTTCAATAATTGTGTCAAATGCTTTTAGCAGATTGTCAATTAAATGAAAATCAGCCCCTGCAAGCAGGCGTTCATCTGTATATCTGTAAAAGAATCTGTGAAAATCAATTGTAAATTGTGGATTAAATTGCTGTTTATCATAGCCTTCTTTTAGAAGATTGTAGCCAATTGTTACTGTTTCAATGAAAGCGGTCTTTTGTTCTTCTGTAATAGTTATCACATTTGTATAACGTTCATTCATAAACTTGTCTTCAGCTTGATACCATGGCGTTACATATTTAGAGTCAGTGATTTCTTGAAAAGATGTCATCTGGCTGAGTAATACTATTTAAAATTGCAATTATATATTTCAATTTTAATTAGTGTGATTCATAAGTTGCTTCAAGTCTCCATTAGAGTTTCTTCCCTGACAGCTTCCCTGTTGCGGGATCTTTCTTAATTCGATAGATTGGTCGCCGGCGTTTAATATCAGTTAGTTCATAGGCTAAATAAATATTGGGCTCTGCGGTTTCAGGATCTTTCTCCAAATAATAGTTGGTACCGCCAATCTTCACCTGTTCAACCTTTTTGCCAGGTTCATTCATTGGTTCAGCTGCTGTCTTAGTCTTCGGTCCCAAACGTTCTTCGATCTCTCCTGCTTGTATATCGGCTTCCAAAGAAGGCTGCACTACAGTTTCGCTCGGACTTCCATCGACACCTTCATAACAACGTAAATCTTTTTCATTTTCAGCTGCATTTAGTGGACAGTCGATTGCAACTTCCTTCAAGATCTTCAAGAATCCTGCATTTAGATTTTTCTTCTTTGTTGCGAGACCAAGAACATGTTGATCCGAAGTCTGCTTATCATCCTTGACCTTCAGTGATTCAATGACGCGCTTCGATTTAATATCTTCCTCAGTGAATTCCATAATATAAGTGAAGACTGAAACTGTCCGCTCTTCTGGTGGCAAACTCTCATGCGAGCAAATACGAACTGCACGACCTTTTACCTGTTCATGACGTACATCATTCCAATAAGGCTCCAAAATATGGACACCACGTACACATTTAAGAGATAAGCCCTCGGCACCAGCACCAGTGATACCAATGACTTTGCAGATTTCGCCCTTCTTATTACCTATCTCTTCACTAAATCCTGCATCTAAAAGTACACGCTGCATCTTCGCAGGCAAATCCTTCAGATTACCATTAAATAGATTGATCATAATTTTGCGCTCTGTATTTGACCCTTCACCTGTATAGAACATGAATCGTTTCTCTGCACCGGGTCCCTTTTTAAGCGATGCTTCGGCCTCTGCCGAGAATTCAGGATCTGTTTTTGAACCGCCGAATGTAATATGAGTGTAACCGTTCGCCTCCAAAGCATAGCCGAAAATTCCTAGACCTTCAGCAGATTTGAATTGACTATATACTAGCGATGATCCATTAATTACATCAGGATTATCAATATTGCGTAAAAGTGCAGCGAACTTCGGTGAGAATTTCTCGAGGTTGGAATCTGGCTCGCCGTCTAAACGTAAAAACTTCGATGCCTGTGCTCTCAACGTCGATAATGCTCTTTGTAAGCGGACCTTATAGGGCTCCAATCTGATTTGTTTCTCTTCCTCCGCATTTTCTTCTTTCAAAGATGGTCCGCCAGCAGCCTTCAGTTCTGCTTCCGCACGATCCAAAAACTCTTGGCGGGCCTTCTTCACTGCAGGCTCCTCTTCTTGGAACTCCTCTTCTTCTTCGGCCGCAACTTCTTCAGAAGCTACTGCAGCCGCTTCCTGATCGTCAACATCAAAGGCCTCATCTGTCACAATACTTGTTGCACCAATCTCGTCCACTTCACCCGCCAAATCTTCCTCCTTCTTCAGAGACTTATAGGGACGACGAATAGATTGTGGGAAGGCGAAGTTACAGGATGCACGACTATTAAAGCGATAATTACTAGGATTTTTTGCCTGTGAAAGTGAATTGAGTTCATCGAAAGGATCGACCTCTTCGCGACTCATGAGCTCTTTCGGACTTTCAGCGATCTCGCGCAGACGACGAATAGTATAATAATTGAGAGCGTAATCTGAGAAACTGATCTTCACTACAGTATCTTCCCTAATTGCAGGCATTAAGTCTTCTGAACTGCCTTTATAATAGGATACAAGACCGTAAATGCGCTTCTTCAATACATTTACATGCTCGGGTGTCATAGTCTCAGCATTCACGAAGTATTTGTCAAATTCCATGGGGTTAACAGGTAAAATAGGATAAGATTGTAACACAGGTTCACTCTTGAAGTTTATGCCGGCCTTCTTCGCGGCTTCATAGATTTCATCGGCGACTTGTTTCGTAGTTTTTGATTCTTCGGTCTCGGCTTCACGGACGCCAATGAAGTCTCCTTGACCATCTGTAACCTTCACATAGTTGGCAGGAAATACTGTCATTAAATATTGTACATCGAGCTGACCAGGAGTGGCCTCGAAGAAATCTACGTTCGGATGTTTAGTCGCCAAATCCTTCATAATTGCCTTACTGCTCTCTGACTTATCGGTCGCCGTCAACTTGAATGCATGTGTATAACCGCCGATCATATTCATAAGGGGCGACAGTTCATCAGGGAAATTGAGCAGCGGTGTACCTGATAGACCAATGACTTTGGAGTTCCGTGCTTCAGCGATGAGTCTGTAAAGCATGAATGCACGTTTATACTTCAAATTCAAATTACAATAACGAGGTTGCCATCTATCAGGAGTGACAGGTTCGGGGGGAACTAGACGGGGTTTGCCGCGCTTTGTGGCGATCTGTTCCATGTAATAGTGGAGTTTACCGCGCATCAGACGACTCAGATTGTGGATTTCATCAACGACTATTACAGCGTTATCGAAAGGCCCAGGTAGTTCAGGGTTTGCCGCCGCTTTGCATAACATATCCTGAAGTTTTTTCGCAGTAATACCGTTGTAATTGATAAATTCAATACGATTTTCCAAGATATCGGTGATCTGTTCCTTAATTTCAGCCTGGAAGTCTGGCGTTAGACTGTAATAGTTGGGTTCTTTGTCGAAGTCTGGGAGCCAAATGTTTTTCTTGGCACGTTTGAGGGCTTCATAAAACTTGGGACTTAGTCGAAGTACATTTAGAGCGAAGTTTTCAATGACGGTTGCATCGGGCCCCTTCTTATCTGCAACTAGCTGTACACTAATCCAATGGTTATTGAGACGGTAATGACGGAAACCGCAGAACTGGATCTGACTCTGGAAGTTCGGTCTAATAGAGCCAGGTGTCATGATAATAATTTTCTTGTTACTGGTACCGAGTAATGCTTCTGCAGCTGTGATGGCGGAGCATGTTTTACCTGAACCGAGGCCGTGATAGACGAGGAGACCACGATAGGGTGTTGCCGACCGCAAATATTCACGGACAAATTGCTGATATAAGAAGGATTCAACAACATCGGACTTCTGTTTTCTGCATGCATCAAGATCCTTCTGCCCCAACAGTTTAGGTTGCAGGACAAATTGGGCGGCGTGTTCACCTTCTTCGGCGAAAGTACTGTCAAAAAACTGTGTGAAACCACGACGACTAGGTGGTACCCAGGCCGGGGGTGGTGTTTTAATGCGATAAGGATCAGCATGTACTTCACTATCTTCCTGTAACTTGTAGTGTTCCAACAATGCTTGTGTTTTGGTTTTCGGAATACCTTCAATTAGTGGGATTTCTGCTTCTCCTTCTTCCTTAACAGCCAATTCATTAATAGTCGTTTCACTTTCATTTTCAGGCACAGGTACAGGCACTTTTTGTTCTTCAGCGGCTTTTAGAGATGCAACATCAGATTCGGCAGATGCTTTGGCCGTATCGGAAGGTTGTGCAACGAGTGATCCATCAAATGCCTGTGGTGCAGCTTTGAAACGATCTATTGCGAGATCCAGTGCTTTGTCAGGTACAACAGCGTCTTCCGCTTTATCGACCTTGACCTTCATTGGGCCAAACACCGGTTTCTTCCGTTTTTCCTTCACACTATTCATCTAATTGAGTAAAAGACAATTAGATAAATATATTTGTGGCGCACACATTTTAGGGAATAAATGTATAAGATGTTGTGTAATTGATGTATGCAACATTAGAAGGTAAATCTGTAGAAATGATATCTGTAACATCAATAGATCCAATACCATTATTTGAAACAGTATTAGGACCGAATGGCAAGCCGATTAATTGATCGGATGCATCATAGAAATAGAAGGTAATTGTGCCTTCAACTCCTTCAGGACATGTCAGTGAAATATTTAAACCATAAAACCATTCACCAATTAATGTTTCAGTTGTTCCAACATTTTGTAATACAACTATCATAGTCATCTCTATATTATTATATGCATCTGTAATACCTGATGATGTATTACCTCCCATTATTATTAATTGTTGATTGACACGATCTGCACTTATATATACATCATAATTTAATGAATTAAAGAATGTACCATATGGTATATATACAGATAATGATTGTATTTTAGCTAAACTACTAATATCATAGAATTGCAATGAATCATATAATCTATATACAATAGATGCTGTTGAATCAGGTATATCTACAGTATTATTGGTTGTATCAATAGGTTTTAATTCACTTGATATTTCAGTCGATACATTATCATAATAAATGAAAAATACTTGTGTGATATCTGCACCTAATGTATCTGCCTTATAACTAATTGTTTTTTCATCAGTTGTCCATCCGCTTATTGTTTGTTCTGAACCATTTAGATCAGCAATTAATGTATATTCAGGATATGCTACTGAATAATCGGTGTAACCCGATGCAGGAGTAGGTGTCCAACTTGTTGTGACTAACGGCGAACTAATTGTTGTCGTATCAGTCTTTGTTAAAGTTATAATTATTGCTGTTGCTGGTACAATAGTATTATCAAATGTATATTCAGTGGTATTAGTTAGTGAACCACCATCCGATATTGATGCTATAGTAATAGTAGTGGGCCCAGGTCCAGATGCAACGGCTGAATAGGTTGCCAAATTGTATGGGCCACCATTATTAGATGGCCCATCTGCTGGTGTGGGGTAGAACGTGGCTCCTGCAGCCACCGTCTTAGTATATGATATATTACTGGATGCAGGATGTATTAAAATTGTCAATTCAATATCATCGCCAGTATTATTAGTGAATGACCAAGGTTTGCCTGTGCCAAGTGTTACATTACTTACAGGAACACTTGTGATATTAGCATTGAAATAATTACATGCGAAGACATATATTACTCCAATAACATCGGGGGCAGGAGTAATTGTTGCAGGAGTTGTTGAAATGGCATATTGTACATCAGAACCAGGCCCTGAATTCGTTAAAAAATTAAACGTAATGTAAGGGACTGTTGGGTTTGCAGATGCATTATAGCTGAAAGCGCCGCCACTATAGCCTGTTAGTTCCTCTGGCGTTGGTGGATTAGCAGATGAACAAGTTAATGTGAATGACTGTGCACTTCCTGTTACATCAACGCCTGTAAATCCGAGCTGACTTATTGGCGCTGGTGTATACGATCCACTTGCTGCAATAGTTTGAGGGTCAATAGGTGGTGGTCCAATCAGCTGGGTAAACGTCAATGTAATTGTTCCGCTAGTATTATTAGTAAATGTATATGCCTTGTCTGCATCTAAAGGTATAGTAGTGTCAATATCCCCATCTTCAATATTTTGTATTGTCAACGTATCAGGTAAAGAATATTTTATAAAGGATGGCATAAATGCTGTTAAATCAACTGTAAACGGCTGGCCAACAGTAAATGAATATAGGCTCTCTGCAAACCCAATTATTTTGTCTGTTAAATACAAATTGCTTGTTTTTAGATTTGGACCAGATACTATAAATGTAATATTTTGACTAAAAGGTACAGATTGATAATCTGTAAGTGTAGTTTCACCTGTACCAGTTGTTGGTAAATAGACTGCAGCAGTGCTATAATTATTATAAAAATTATATATTGGCACAGAAGATGTACTGCCGCCACTAATTAATCCAGTAATAGGAATATTAAGTGTTGGATCTGATACATGATTTATTACTAAATTCAATGTGTATGCGGTACTATTTTCAACAGTTCCATAAGGTATATATGAAGTAATATTTAATGCAGATCCTGAGAAGAAATCAATACTTAATGTTTGTAATGTGGAATAATAATATGCTGTTAGAGTATCAAATGGTCCATCTAATGGAGCGTATGTGTTAGAAATTGGTATAAATGTATCTGTTTCTACGAAATAAATTATAGGCCCTGTTACACCTACGACTGAATATTTATATTTAATTGTTGCTACTGTTGTATCATTAAACAATAAATTTGCACCATTTGCTGGCGTAATAGTATAAAGACGTATAATAGTGTAGCCCTGGATAAATGGCATAGTTGTTAATGCCCCAGGAGTAACTGATGCATTCAATGCTAATTCAGGATTAGTATAAGTGTCGCTACTTGTACCACTAGTTATATTAGCGCTAATTTCTACTGCACCGGGTGATGAAGCATTATTAATGATTCTATTATAGGGTATATAGGGCGTTGGATTACCTAGGTCTTCACCCGTTGCAATTGCATTAGTAATTGTAAATGTCTGTAGAGTTGAATAAAATGCAAATTGCACAGTTGTACCAGTATCAAACACTATACTATTAACTGCTGTGAAACTAATAGTAATTGTCTTATATAAATAAGTAGTTACACCAGTGTCAGTATAAATAAATGTAATCCAACCTGATCCTGCTGTTGCTCCTTTGATTTCAAAGTTACCTCCTGTATAATCTGCTAAATCTTGTAATGAACCATTTGCACTTACAGAGTATTGTTTAACCGCATTAAATGCAGTGTAACCAAGAGGTGGGCTAAATGTGTAAATACTACTAGCTTCAACTGTTGTAGAACTTGTGGACGTGCTACCATCTGTTATTGTTATCTTAATAGGTATAGTACCTGTATTTTGGAAGTAATACGGTACAGTTGTAATTAGATCAATACCTAATCCATTTGATTCATCATTATTAATTGTTACCTGAACTAAATCTGTAAAGAAACTGTATCTCACGGAGGTTGCATTACTTGAAGGCGTCACTGTTGTAGTCGCTGTATTTGAAATAGTCTGAATTATTGTATCAACCATGGTAAGACCATTATAGAATTCTAAATAAATATAACCTACACCTAGTTCAGATCCACGATAATTCAAAGCTCCGCCAGAATAAGCTGTAAATGATGCTGGTACCTCTTCATCATTTGGCGTAAATATAACATACTCGGGTACAACACTATAACCAATCATATTAGGAATATTAGATGAAGTTGCTCCATCTGCCACATTTATAGTAGTCGGTGTATTATCACGATTAATATACGTTATATTGATAGGTACACCTGTATTGTTTTCGAATTCATAAACCTTGAACCAATCGACAGATTCAGGAGTATATGGAAAACTATCTACATCAAGTATAACAGGATCTGTTGCATAATAATAATTAATTAATATAATATCTTGGGGAATAGGATCAATTGTAATCAATTGATTGAAAGGGCCGCTTAAATCCACTGGTTCTGGTTGCTCGTCGTCGGGCAGGGGACCTAAAGCGGTAGACAACACGAATGAAATATAACCATTACCTGCATCAGAACACTCAACACTAAAGGGTAAACTTAGTGTTTGCAAAGGTGATGATGATATAGTTACTAGATATACATCTGTACTTAGTTCATTCTCTGTTAAAGGGTATGTAGTATCAGGATCTAATACAATTAGAGATGTAGAATAAACAGCGGAGAACCCAGGTGCAAATGTTGTTGAATTATCTGGTAATACAAAAGGTATATGTTGACTATTTGTCGTACTGAATGCAGTCATAGACAAGGCTGATCCAACACTATTTGTAATTGTATGAGGTATATCAGTACCTGGAATAGTTCCACTAACTGGTGGGAATGTTGTTAATCCTGCTGAACTAATACTAATATCAAGTGCAGGACTAGACGAACAAATGAAAATTACACCAATTGTAGTTACACCTGACGGTACACCTGTCATGGTATATCTTGCACCAGCAATAATATTATCAACATATATAGGAATACCAATTACTGTACCGGATCCATTAGAATATATAAATGTCGCATAACCGGTTTCGCTCGTTGCCGCAGTATAAGTAAAATTAGTTCCTGAAAAAGAGGTAGTCAAATTCTGCAACGTATTTGCTGTACAAGAAAAGCGGAAATTGAAACCAGATTCAGGCTCAATAGCATAAATATCTACAGGAGTTAAATTAACACCAGGAATAATTATTTTTCCACCTCCAGCTGTCTGTATAACAATATCTATCTGACCCAGCTGCCTCGTAAGACGAACATCTTCATCCACGTTTTGTTTTCGAAGCCCAGTCTCCAAATCAAAATTAGCTGCAAGCGCACGACTCCGCTGTCGCTGCGCTTGCAACTTATATGAGCTGTCTTGATATTGCATTTATACTATTAATTGAGGAAATAATCTATCAAAAAAACATCGACACAATGACTTTTTGATAAATTTTTGCATTATTTGCTATGAAATATTATTGAATAGCGGGTGTTCCATCTGCGTTAAATACACTGCGACTTTCACCTGTTAAGGGGTCAGTCTCACAGCAATTATTGACGTAATGAGGCGCTGTCTGTACAATTGCAGGGCTTTCTGTATAGGAAGGATTAGGAGTGCGTTCCAAGTAGCAGCATGTAGACGGGAGATAAATGCCCTGCGGCGGAACAGTGGCAGGCGGCGGCCCACAGCAAGTCGCTAAACCGGCATTGCGACTAGTAATAGCATCATAAGTAACTGAGCGAGTACCTGAACCAGTTGTACCGACATTTAGGCGGTTTGTCTGGTAGTTATTTGTACCGGGTGATACACTGGTAAAACCGGCTGCAGTGTAACAACAACCAGTACCATTAAAAGGAATATCAGAGATTGGTACATAATTTGGTATAATAGCAGCCTGTGCAGCTTGGGTGACAGCAACACCGGCCGCAGCCTTCACGCGGGTATTGTAAGTGTGTAATGATGCATCAACCGCTCCATTGCCACCGCGATTAATATATTGAGTTGCGGCCTGTCGGCGCATTTCGGTCAATTTACTGGCGTCCATTCTAATTGATCGCCAGGATTTATTGAGAAGCATCTAACGTAATAAGTGCAAGACGGCTCGCTTCTTGTTCGGCTTCCTTGATGTTTCTGCTGGTCGCAATAGCGATAATACGACCTTCGGGATCCTGTACACCCATAGTGAAGATGCGATCATGTGGTGGTCCTTCGGCGTGGACTTCCACATATTTAGGAGGAATATGATATGTTGCCTGGAACAAGCGGAGCAGCTGATCCTTGTAATTGGTATCATCAATAATGAGTTGTGCGAGGTCAATATGAGATTCAATTAGATTGGTGATCCAATCATAACAGGTCTGGAAGCCGCGACCGACTTCTTCTTCCTGTGAATAAAGTGCACCGATCCATGCTTCCAACATGGACCCGAGCATTCTGAGATTTTTCCGTCCATCGCAGATCTCCTCTACGTGGCGACTCATGACCATCCATTGACCGAGGCTAGCGTCACGGGCGAGGCCACCGAGCTTCTTATTGTTGACGATTCGAGTACGCATACGTGTATGGAAGCCTTCACCCATACCTGGGTAACGGGCGACGAGGTAGGCGGCTACACAACAGCCGAGAATACTGTCACCGAGGTATTCTAGCTCTTCGTTATCGGCAGTACGAAGCGCAAGACATCCATCAGGCTTAGCCGCAATAGGTAAGGGCTTTCCGGTCTCTGATTGCTCTGACCATTGATCAGGTCGATCCACATATGATTTGTGAACACAACACTGCTGAAATAGGGCCAGAGATCGCACTCTACCGCGCCAACCATAGCGCCGTAGGATGCGATGAACATCGGCTAATTGTATTTCCTTGTTATTGGTATTCCATGGATTGAAGATTTTCTGCTGCTGCATGACGGGTTTTACTATTAGGATAATGAGGGGAGTGTTTAGATCACTTTTTTAATGCGATACCGTTATAGATGAGTGACGAAGCCGCTGAACGTGGACGTAAGGATTTTAAGAAATTCGACGGTCCCAAGAAGCCATTTGATGGTCCCAAGAAATTCGACGGTCCCAAGAAATTCGATGGTCCCAAGAAATTTGATGGTCCTCCTAAGAAATTCGATGGCCAGAAGAAACAATTTGATGGTCAGAAGAAACCGTTTGATGTTGCTAAAAAGGAACAACAGCAGGATGAACCCGAAGAGCCTATTGTAGCAAATAATACACAAACTGCGATAGAAGAAACGGTTTTACCGCAGCAACGAACAACTAACAACTCTGTTGTAAATAACTCTGTTGCAAACAACTCTGTTGCAAACAACTCTGTTGCACCAGTACCTACGCCTATAAACAATAATGCAAATAGAAATGGTTTGAGAGCAAGGAACTTCAATCAGGAAATTAGGCAGCAGATTGAAGTCGCAGACCCTGCAACAAAACCGGATATCATTCCAACCCTAAATGTCTTCGGTGATACTTATAATTTGAATGAGTCATCTAATATTCGTGGAGCCTTCGGTAATCTTGTGTCCTTCGTGTCTAATTATGGAATCAATCCTGATTACGCGATTGATGTTCCATTAACAATTAAGGCATTCTATTCCGTATTTTCGAATCCAGAGACCGGTCTTCCAATTGATCCTTCACCGCAGATTGCAAAGCGTCCTGCATATCATTTGATTTGCAATCACATAATGTATCGTATGATAACACTTAAGATGGAGATTCAATTACAGAATCGTTCATCGCTTCGTTATTCACAATTAGAATTGATTTACAGGAAGTTCGACGATTTCATGAAGCTGGGACAATGTGGCAAGGTGGATGCTGCAGCTGCACAATATGCGTATGCACAGGAGCAGGGGAAACTGTTAGAACAGGTGCCTGGCTCGGATAATGTGATTGTGACTGCTGCATTAGAAGCGAAGCTCAATTATATTATTTCTATTCTGAACAAATTCATTGATGCAGGAATGAAGAAACGGTTAGAACAATTACATGGCGAAGGATATGATTGTGATCGGATGAAGGTTTTATTAGATCATTTGAAGACGGATGATTCTATTGCAGTTGATGCAATGGTCCAGCAATATATGGATCTAGGAGTTAGTCCTGGGGGATTAAAGGTATGTTTGCAACGACTTGGCGAGGGTCCTGTTGCTGGATTGGAGAAGGCGAAAAATATTTTGGAAAATTCAGTTAAAACAGGTAAACAATTGACACCTGAAGAACAGGTTGAAGTTGCTAATGCTGCTGATGTTGCATCTGAATCTGTTGATCCTTCGACCGACGAAGGAAAGGCTGTTATTGAAGTTGCGAATGAAATGAAGGCAATCCTACCTCCACCATCTAATACTAAAACAAATATCAATTTACCTGTGGAGAAGACTGAAGAAAACCCGATTGAACCAGTAATTGTCGAAGAAAAAAAAGACGAAAAAAAAGACAATGAAGATAAGAAGGCACTTGCTTTCGGTGCCCTAATTGTTGGTGGTAATTTTCGCGGTGACGATTTTCAATTAGGTGAGAGAGGATATATGTATAATACAAAGCCATTCGCAGATTCAACTCTTTATTATCCTGATATTGATACAAGTATTAAATTAAAGGCTATGAGAAAGGATGAATTGACTAAAAATAAAATTACACTTCGTAAAGATACTGATCCGATTGATTTAGGAACAGTCTATTATAATAAATTAAATGATCCTCAACCACGAACTTTGATATTAAATCCAATTAAGAATGATATTTTTGAGGGAAGGTTATTGAAGACTAAAATTATACCGACCTTCGATGCAAAAATACTAGGACCTTCAACTGATAATGTTATGCAATTATTTACTTCGATTCGTAATAAGAAGGATATTATTCAATTAGAAAATGGTGACAAGGAATTTGGACTTCAACAGATCTTCAAAGAGGGTGATCAAATTCCTGAACGTCTTGCAAAGAAGGAAAGACCTTCTGCTGCCACTTCCGATTTTACAATTACTATTGGTCTTCCTGATATTGAACCTGTTGAAGTTGAATTATGGGTCTATTACATGACTCCTTCGACATCACATTTAAGTGATGCGGAGGAAAAGGAACAAATGAGAAAACAGGGAGGAGCATTTATTAAATTGAACTTTGTTTCAACTACGAATATGAGCGCTGAAGAAAAGGCAAAAACAATTACACCTGTTATTGATATTGATCCTTCGACTATTGGCGATATCATTCCTGGACCGATTATTGAAACGAAGGAACCTGATGCAATTCCTGAGTTTCCTGCTGCAGAAGAGGATGCTGTTATTTCTGAGGAAACTGAAATAAAACCTATGCCGTCTCCCGTGAAGGAAGTGAAGTCCGAAGTCACCTTTGACAAAGTCATTTATATGGATGAATCTGGTACAAAGGTTGCAGAGAAGGAAATAACTGATAAGAAAGGGAAGACTTTTAAGAAACCGTTCGAAGTAAATCCGAAGAAGGTTCAAATAGATGAGAACAATGATGTATTATTTTATAGTCCTGCAGCGGAAGGTAAAGAAGCAATTGGACCACAACCATATACAATTAAGATAGGCGATGTTGAATATGCATTGAAGTATAATCCTGGCAATATGAAGATTTATATTGTTACAGATGCTCCTTCTACTGAAACTCCATCTACTTCTATCACTACAGGTAATCAAGGTGCTCCTTCTACTCCTTTGATTGAACTTCCAACTAATTCTATTACTACAGGTATTACAGGTGCTCCTTCTAATCCTTCTCCTATTCTTTCTCCTGCTCCTTCTCCTGGTGTTCCTGCACCTACTCCTTCTCCTGTTCCTTCTCCTGTTCCTACACCTGTTCCTACTCCTGCACCTACACCTGTTCCTACTCCTACACAATCATATTTAACAACAATTAAGGAGCAAATTGATAATAATATTCGTGAAGGAAAGGGTGGATCAGAATTGCAAGGTTACATAAATGAAGGATTAAAGTTACAGCCCCCGCTAAATGATGAACAAAAGAAACAAAAATCATTTGCTATTATAACAAATTTCAATAGAACTATTACACCAAAACAATTTGAATTATTACCTGAAAATCTCCAAACGATCTTTAAGGTACAGTTGGGTACAAATCGAATTGTCCCCAAAACATTATTAACAATTACAAATGAAATAAAGGGTACATCGACTTCAAAAACAGATCTTGTAAATTTCTTGTCCGACAAACAACAATTAGATGAGATTAGTAATACAAATGATCCTACACAAGGAAATCCATCAGTACAAGACGCTTTCAAAAAAATGGCAAAATACTTCCAAGGATTAATTGATACTGAATGGTTCCGATCTACCCCAATGTCAGGAGGAAGTCTCCGAATCAGCAATCGTTTCGCTTATCGTCAGCGCAAATAAATCTCGCGTCCAATTAGAATGTTAAAGGCTCTAGGATACAGGGAACCTCGTGAAAACAATGATCCTTCGAAGATCGAAAATGTATTCTTCGGCGTCAAAGGTGTGAAGAATAACAGTACCAAAAAGAACAATATCAAAAATAATACGGGTTATTTTAAGACATTTAAGGGATACTTCGGCTTTAATGGATCTGCGCCACCTTCTGCATCAAATGTAAACACAAACGTCGAGGAGGAAGAAACTATTTCTGTTATGTCCAACAATAACAACAAAGGAAATGGTAACAATATGGCGATAGAAACAATTAGTATGAATGAAATGCCTGCTCCTACGGCATCATTAAATATCGCAGCAATTCCACCTGCTGCTGCCCCTAAGAGACGTGGCCTCATTACTAATGAGGAACTGCGTGCAGCCCGTGAAGCTGCGGCCGCTAAGGGCAATAATACAGGTTTCGGTGCAAACCTATTTAATAGAACTTTGAGAGCTTCAGGAGGAAAACGTAAGGCCAAGCGTAAATCTGTTAAACGTAAACATCGTAATAGAAAAAGCCGCCGCAATAATAGAAAATGAAGATCATGAACTTAACATTTAATAAGTCGACATATTGCCTAGTCGGCGCTCTAATAGTTTTAGCAATACTTGCCGTCATGTACCAGCCCACTTATGGCGGTTTCGAAGATGGCTCCGGTGCTAATAAGTTCTATATGGTACATGCCAAGTGGTGCCCCCATTGCACTAGTTTCATAGATACTTTTAAGGAAATGGCGGATAATATCGCTGCAGGGAAGTATTTGAAGGGCAAGAATATTGTTGCTGAAGAAGTGAATGGTGATCCGAAGGACGAAACGGATGCGGCGAAAAAGGCGAGGTACACGATGACCTTAGGATCTCTACCGAAGGTCGACGGATTCCCATCATTCTTTTTGAAGAAGACGGATGGCCAAGTGCTGAAGTATGAAGGAAATCGTGATCCTGCAAAGATGATTGAGTTCTTGGAGAGTAATTTATAAGGAAAGCCAGAACGCTTGGCTCAGAGTCCGAAACCTATCTATAAGAAGGTAGCACGACGGCCCGTAGGGCTAGCCAGGGGGCCAGGGGGAGCGCAGGTCCCCCTTTTATAAGGAGGCAGCACGACGGCGTTTTGTGGCAGTAAGCGGCGCCGAAGCGGAAATAAAAGATCGAGCTGCTTTAAGCCCCGCATTATATAAATGTGTCCGCTCTTCAGGCGTCAAGGCGAATTGTAATGTGCTAATTGGTGGTGTATCTATTTTAATAGTATTATGCTTGAAACGTTCATATAACATACAACTTTTAGATTGGCTAATGATTTCATAAAGCCGCAAAATATAAGAATCCGGTCCATCGAATTTACTCCATGGCCCGATCTCTTGTAACAATATTACACCGAGTGCTTCATCCTGTTCTTCGACTGTTAGGATGCCCATTGGATATAAACCATGTATCCCACCATCAACTAAAAGATCTTCACCATGTTGAACTGGCCAAAAATAGAAGGGTAAGGACATGGAGGCACGGCAGCCTTCGACAATTCGTACTTCGGGTGTATGGACAGCAGAAAAGATTGCAGGGTGGCCGCTACTCATATTACTGGCAACAACAGTTAGTGAAGGAAGTTGACTGAACTTCATATCTGAGGGATATCCTTTAATAGTTAAAAGTGCCTGCAAGAATCGTACAAGCTTATCACCTGTATCAATACCGTAATTGTCTAAAAAGGAGAGAAAACCTTCGGGTGCAGGTTCTTGTAAAACGGCGAAATCGAAGCGATCGCAAATCTCTTTTAATGCGCCGAGCGAATAGCCAAGAGCTAGACCGAGGGCGACAAGGGATCCTGCACTCAGTCCGACATAGCGACGAACGAAGCGCATATAATTAGCATCATTAAGTGCCTGTAAGGCACCAATATGTGCAATCGCTTTTACACCACCACCACCAAGGACTATTGTTTTAGGGAATTTCATACTTGCAGACTATTAAGGTTGTGGTTTAAGTGCGACAGTAATCTGTCATTCAAGTGCGGCTCCAGCGGATCGCAGTAATAACATTTATGAATAGACATGTCTGGTGCTAGAAAGACGGATACAATTGATATACCTGTTTTACCAATCAATGATTTATACAAGAATCGACTGTCACGCGATACGGCACGTTTAAAGGCATATAATAAGATTTTGGAGAATATTTATCATAAGATTCGTGTGACATCATCAATGCCGACGCATCCGACGAGTATTGTATATACTATACAGCCATTCATTTTGGGTGTCCCACGACTCGACTTGGAGGACTGTGTAGTATATTTAGTGTGGCAACTCCGTAATAATGGATTTACTGTGACATTTACGTATCCAAATTTACTCGGAATATCATGGAGTCATCACGAACGTGATTATGTTGCGAATGACAGTCCAATTGCACAGGCTATGATGGCGACCACACCTGCACCACCTGCTGAGACAAAGCGGGGTCAACCTGGTCATGGACAACCGAAGAAGTCTGCATTGAAAAAGAATCAGGGCTTCGGATCTGCCGGCAACAATGAAATGAATATTTATAGGATGGAAGGGCCATCAGCACCAGCGGCACCATTATCTGCAATGGACTACATGCCGCCTACAGGCTTCTTAAATGCAGTGGAAAGGCCTGCGCCGGCGCAAACACCGAAGCAGTTCTATGGCTTCTAGGGGGAACATGCTGTTCCCCTAGCCCCTTCCGCTTTTTATTTATTTTGCCCTACGGGCATGGATTGGGCCAAGGTCTTTAAGTCCCTGCTTAGACATTTATATTGTGCCTGTAATTCTCCTAAAAATATGCAGTGGCCTTAGGCCTTCCGCAAAGCAATAGAAGTCCACATAGCAACGGCGCGACCAGCGACAGCATCGCCAACACGCCGCGTGCCAACTTTTACATCAGCAAGTGCCTTGACCTCTGCACCAATAACTGCACCACAGGAGCCAAAGGCTGCCAGCCATGCTTCAGCAATTTTAACCGACACACCATGAACTAGACATAAGAAGGAAGTTCCGAAGATCGAAGGATCTTCAGTATTATTTCGCTTAACAACATGAATACCATCTGCAGCCCGTTGAGCAATGCCTTCAGTCTCAAACGAAGTCCTTTCTTCCAGCCATTGAGCATGAAGCATTTGTACTAGATCCGCAGTACCTGCAACAGACAAAGTGCGGAAAACAGGAATGCCATGTTTTAGCTGAAGACGCGCAACAACCTTCATAATAGATCCTTCAGTAAACGGTGCTCTAAGAGTTGAAGGACTACCTTCCAATATATATGCAACACGCCCTCCCTGTTCCGCTGCTGCGGCTAAAAGTCGTCCCCGCTGCTCTCTGTAACGCCCATCCATTATTGAAGACTGGAAGTCCGTCCATGTTTTACGCTCTAACATTAACGCAGGCCCCTTAATAGTACTACCTATATGTATGTCTCCGACATGTAATTGCTTCATTTCATGTGGTATTGTTAATGCTGTATGTAATGCTGCTTCTCTGACATCAACTATTAGTGTTGCTACTGCTGTTATATTTGATGCCATTTCAAACGATTCTAAACTAGTGCGTATAAATACTTTATATTATCTATATTATAAGTGTTATATAGAAAAGTTTTATTAATTTGGAGTTAAAATAAAATCTGCCTATGAATCATAAAATGTCGATCGCTGTAACCGGTATTTCCGATGTAACATTTACGAATGGCATTATTGATAATATACCAAATCAATATACATATTCACAGGGTATTGCAACTGTGATTCCAGAAGGCGCAACAAATCAAACAATTATTTGGTCAACAAATAATTCAGATATTATTAATATCACAAATGCATATACTGGTACTTTTATGGCACAAAACTATGGTACTGCTACAATTACAGCCACTACAGACGATGGTAGTTTTAGTAAATCAATTACCATGTATGTTGGTGTTCCCGCAGAAGGATTATCTGATATTCGTGATGCCTCTGGAACTATTGTAACAGACTATACTCAGGTGCTTATAACTGATACAACAAACGTTAGTGCATTTGTCCTCCCTGCAAATGCCATCAATACCAATCGTACATGGACTTCATCTGATCCAGATATTGCAGAAATAAATCCTATTAATGGATATATTACAGCTAAGGCACTAGGTACTGTTACTATTACAGTAACTACTGAAGGAGGTCAATTTAGTAAATCAGTTATATGCCATGTTGTAGATGATATTCTAGTTACAGAATTAACAACATCATCACTTATAAGCGACCCTGATCAAAGTATAACGATTGACGGTACTACATATATTAATATAAATGGATTAAATTATCAATCTTTCAATAATTACAATAGTCCATCTTTAAATGTTTATGCAAATCCTTTTAATGCAATTGACAGATCATTGATATATTCTTGTGCTAATACTGATGTTCTAACAATTAATTCAACTGGTTCAATGGTGGCCAAGCCCAATTTCTCTTTAGCTGCAGGTGCAATCACAAATACAACTGTGACAGTGACTTCTGTATCTAATCCAAGTTTAAGTGCGACATATAATGTCCGTGTCACAAATCCTGATATTTCCAGTGCATTTATTCATTCATCACGTACATTCCTATTAGGCGTAGGAGAAAGTACAACACTTTTAGAGTTATGGTCAGTTGCCGATAATGCACCTCTCGTAACAAATGGTCCTGTATACTTTGAATCATCCAATACATCTGTTGTATCTATCCAGCTTATTTATGATCAACCGCATGTATTTACAGGTGTTGCAGAAGGTTCTGCAACAATAACAGCATATTATGAAAATAAAGTTGCAAAATGTACATTATATATCCGTGATCAATCCACTTTTGTTGAGGTGGTATCTGTAGACGGCAAATTCTTGGAACCGACATCTGATAGTACTGTTATAACTTCTAACCCTAATGAATCATCATTTTGGACATCTGATTTACAAACAATTAATCCTATTACAATGTACACTGTAAGCCCTTCAACTGCCCCATTAATAGTTGAGGCTACGCTGAGTCGCAGTGATATTATTTCCATCGATTCCAGCGGTGTTTTAACTGTTGTGCCAAAAGCTCCAGGAGTTGCATATAATACTACAGATTATACCGATGTAACAGTTAAGATTATGAAATGGAATTCTTATTTGACTTATACTCATAAAATCCGTTTGGATATTGTTACAACGGGTTATGAATTAAACTATGTAATGAATAATAATGTATTTGAATTCCCTGCGAATAGTTCAAATATTCACATTTTTATGAAACAATTACAAGAAGGCAGTGATTCTATAGATGTATGGTCTGATTTTGGTTCAGGATCAGTTATGACAAATTTAGGATATACTGATGAAGATGTTGTATGGTCTTCATCAGATAGTCTGGGGCTCATATTTGTAAACAATGGTTCTGGACTTATTACATTTGTAACAGTAGGCACAACATGGATTAGATGCATAATAGGTGGTAAATATATAGCCGAAAAACAATACACAATCTTCGATCCCAATCAGATTACAGGAATGAGTGATATACAATTACGCGATTACACAGCATATGAATCTAGTGGAGGAGATGTTGTTACAATTACAGATACTTCATTTAATTTTGGTACAATTACTGTTATTCAAGCAAGTGCACAAACTTTACCAATTGGATCAAATCAATATATAACATATACATCATCCGATACTGGCGTTTTACAATTCCGTGAAAATAAAGGCGTAATGACAGACATTGCTGATGTTTTAGGGGCAGGTCCAGTTACAATTACTGCCACATCAGGTTCATTTTCATCAACATCTACGCTGACAATCATAAATGTATTTGTTGCAGTTACAGGTATCGATTCTTTGAAGACTGCAGCAGATGAATCAGTATCATTCAATCTATACCCTGAAATTCCTATTACATTGACAGCGACTGTTCATCCTGCTGATGCAACAGATAAGACTATTACTTGGACAACAGATAATGATCAAGTTGCAACTGTAGTCGATGGAATTGTAACCTATGTCGGCGACGGTACATGTGTAATCACTGCAACAACTGTAGACGGTTCTTTTAATACTTCCATTATATGTGTTGCTTCTGTGCCTGTTGCATCTATTGCTGATATCAGTGCTGCAAGCACTTCTATTGCGCCTGGAAGCTCTTTGCAATTATCATCCAGTATTAGTCCTTTTAATGCAACAAATAGCACTATTAATTGGGCAATTAGCAATCCTATCGAAGGTGTCACTATTTCATCGAGTGGTGAATTATCAGTTGCCGCCGATGTAACTAGTGTGACATCTATTACTGTTACTGCTACTGCAGCAGGTGATAGCTCGAAGACTACGTCGAAGACTATTAGTGTATATTATGCAGTGTCTTCTGTTAGTTCAATTGTTGGTGCTGGTGCGGCGACAAGCATTAGTCCCGCCAACTCCTTACAGTTATCTTGCACTATAAGCCCAGCCTATGCCACTAATAAGGATGTATCATGGTCCGTGGATTCTGCTGCAGCTGCTGCAGGTATTACAGTATCAGCAGGTGGTCTATTAGAGGTGCCTGCAAATGTAACAACTGTGACATCAATTGATGTAACAGCGACATCTGCTGATAATGGAACTAAGTCAGCCAGCGCATCATTCTCTGTGGTCTATGCGACAACAACAATTAGTGCAATTACTGCATCGAAGTATACAATCAGCCCTGGTGAGACTTTAGCGATGTCATGTACAGTCGGTCCATCTTATGCAACTAATAAGTCCGTGAATTGGTCAGTGAATGTAGTGTCTTCTATTGCTGCTATTAATAGTGATGGTGTATTATCTTTGGCTGCTGATGCAACTGGCGCAACATCTATTATTGTGACTGCAACTGCAGATGGAAATAGCACACTGATCGCATCTAAATCAGTTGATATAATTGTACCTGTGTCATCTATTAATGCAATTACAACTGTGGCAGCTAATGGATTTTCTATTTCTGCAAATAGTAGCATACAATTAGCATGCAGCGTAAACCCTGCTGGCGCGACAAATAAGAAGATCAATTGGTCTATTAATGTGACAAATCCTACAATCGCATCAATAAGCTCTACAGGTCTTGTAACAATTGGACTTGTTATTCCATCAACTTTGACATCAATTACAGTTACTGCGACAGCAGATGGTGATAATACTAAAGTGGCAACTGAATCTTTAGTATTTCCTTCTGCTGTACAATCACTTTCTTTAATTGGTGCGCCCACATCAAATATGCGTCCTGGTGCAACATTACAGCTAATATGCACAACAAACCCACCAACTGCGACAAATAATACGGTGAATTGGTCATTAAATGTAGCACCTTCAGTTGCGACAATTAGTTCTAGTGGTTTACTAACTCTTGCCGCCGATGTGATGAATGTATCCTCTATTACTGTAACAGCCACTGCAGATGCAGATAATACAAAGACACAAACACGCCCTATTTCTATTTACTACCCTGTATCTTCCGTAAATTCTATTACAACAAGCACTGGCGTTAATCGTGTTATACCAGGCACATCTTTGGCAGTATCAACCTCTGTAAGCCCAGCTCATGCAACTGATAAGGGTATTACATGGTCAATTGACGTTGCACCATCTATTGCAACAATTAGTACAAGTGGTATATTAACTATTGTGAATACATCATTACCATTAAGTGTGACATCAATTGTTGCAACAGCAACAGCAGTTGGTGATAATACGAAGACAAATACTTTAACAATCCCTGTTTACTATCCAGTAACTAGTATTAGTATTGCGGCAACTGGTGGCACAACAATTCCTGTTAATTCATCTTCAACCCTCGTTGTAACAATTACTCCATCATATGCGACAAATAAGACACTTACATGGACTTCTACCAGTGCAAGCATAACATTAGATACATCTAGTGATTCAGTTATTGCGACAGGTGTGACCGCAACAACAAGTCAGGTCGGTATTATTGCAGCCTCTGTCGATGGTCCATCACGTACTATTAATTTGAATGTAGGAGCTATTGCAGTTAGTGGTATGACATTGGAAACAACTGGTGGTGTATCGTCTATGTTAACGGGTGCAACTCTCAATATGATTGCAACTGTGAGCCCGCCCAGTGCGTCAGATAAAACGGTAACATGGTCACTTACATCATTACCTGCAGGCATCGCAACTATCAATCAAGATGGACAGATAAGCACACTAGCAGATACAAATGGAGGTACTGTAACTGTGACAGCAACCCCATCAAATCGTGCATTCGCCAAATTAACTACATTAAGAGTATCAACACCACTAACAGGTTTCAGTACTACTATTGCAGATTTCAGTGCTGTACTAGGTGTCAATAATCAAAGAAGTATTTCACTCACCCCTAGTGGTGCAGCCGATCGTACATTTAGTACTAGTATTACGGACTTATCTGGCACAAATGTAGCGACTATAACAAATACAAGTTTAATTGGTATAACTGTAGTTGGTAATAATATCGGTTCGGCTCGTATCACTTTAACAGCAACCGCCGATCCTTCTATTACAACTAGCTTCGTAATAACTGTAACAGGAACCCCTGTAAACAAATTAAATGCAGTTACACTTGGACCGAGTGGTGTAAAAGCAACTGCTGTTGAAAATGGAGCTTCAATTGCATTGACATCTTCCACAAATGCTGACGCATCTAATAAAAATATAATCTGGACCTGTGAAGATTCGTCCATTGTAGTGATACCGAGCGGATCAAATTCATCAACCAATGCAACATCATCTTGTACTGTTACATGTGCAAATTCTGATTATAATAAAACAAAGACTATAACAATTATTGGTACATCTCAAAGCAATCCAACAGTTGTAATTAGACAGAATCTGACTATTAAGGCAGCTGCCAAACCGAAGATTACAATTACAACAACACCTACTGTTAATGTTAAAACCTTATTTGTCGGTAATACATTAAATCTTGCTGCATCTGTTGCAAACAGTAGAAATGAAGTAACATGGTCATCAAATACTCCTTTATTGGCGACTGTTGATGCTGGGATTGTAACAGGTCTGAAAGCTGGTAGTGCAACAATAAAGGCGTCATTATCAACCGATTCGAAGATATTTGCTGTATATGCTATTAAGATTACAAATGTAGTGCCCTTATCTATTTCTATGAGCTCCACTGCTGTTGTAGTATCTAATGCAACATCTACAGGCGCAAATGGTACTGTAGCATTGAGTGCATCTAACCCAAGACTAATTGCAACAGTTAACCCATCTAATGTGACCGTGCCAGGTGTAAATTGGACAGTATCACCTGCAGGATTTGCGACAATAAATGCAGATGGACAATTGACATTGATCAAAGTGACAACGACCGGTAAACCGATTACAGTTACAGCAAAGACTAAGGGAGCACCTGCAAAAGCATTTGCAGTTAAGTTAACAATTACTAATGCATAACCGCGGAAAATAAATGCTTATAAGTAGAGAATGAATACTGGACAAGCTAAAGAAATAACTGTTATACATGAGAATTTGGCACATGGTGTGCATTCAAATGCTTATGTAGAATATGATGGCGAAAAAGAGAGAGAACGTAATACTTGGTGGTACTTCTGTTTAGCCTGTTTTAATTGTGGTTAGATTCATAATGCGGATCCCATGGCTCCGAAACCCATGAACGGGATTCCTGAATAGTTTGTAGCTCTTGAGGAGATTCCCATGTTAAATGGGTGTGTGCCGTGTGATTTGTCCTGTTAAAGTTACCAAATCCACAGAATCCCATCATATATTCATTATACTCGAAGTAAATCTCTATTTCCGGATATTTTTCGACAAGGCGTCTATAGAATTGCACAGGAGGATTCCAGGCAGTTTGGAATTCCGCTTCCAAAAATCCTTGTGGATTCTGACGTAGCTGGAGGCAGTCGTACTCGTAAAAACGATCTGTGCCAAAATTCTCGTAACACCATGATGATAAATTATCATCAGGATCTGGCTGGAAATATGAATCAGGGACAAATGGATGATTCATAAAAAAATCCTCGAGATCGGTCCTGTTATTTGGAATGGTTATCTTAACATAATTACAACAATCGTTCGGCATTCTAAAAATATAGAATACTATCCTTTTAGTATGCCTACGCAGTTTGATTCAGCCTTCTTCGATGAAGCCTCTAAAGCATGGATGGCCAATAAACGCCGTGTAGGCGCATCATATGTTTACCGATGTGTACATATAGGGCGTAATGGTACTCCGTGCAAAAATAAGCCTTGGAAATTGGAAAAGGTTTGTTATTTTCACTTACCTGGCTCTGAGTCTATTGTTTGTATTTCCAAATAAAACCACCTGATGATTTAGTTCTATCAGATACATTTGCTTGTATTGCTCTTCTACCTATACCGGTTTGTTTAGCACCTTCAGTAATACTATTAAATTCATTTAAAATTTCACCTGTTAATGTATATTGTATTATTTTACGACCAATTGCATTTATCATAATTACAGAATGTTTTTCTTTGTTTAAAGTTGTTCCATTATGGATTTCATAATACTTATTAACACTATCTCTAATTTTTTGTTTTGTTTCATTTGTCATATTTTTCGAATAACCACCAATCCGTCCTTCTTGACGTGCTTTATTCCATTTTTCTGAATTTTTTAATTTTGCAATATGATCAACTTTTTTATTAATCTCAATTGCTTTTAGTC
>Ga0247722_10000061_pt1 | contig 65865 bp, 78 predicted proteins | sample MSEWelMarce3H_FC_FD_189094 | JGI IMG/M metagenome (GOLD analysis project Ga0247722, IMG submission 189094) | Subsurface sediment microbial communities from gas well in West Virginia, United States - MSEEL Well Study Marcellus 3H_FC | ecosystem: Environmental > Terrestrial > Deep subsurface >...
TGTATCGATTGTCTTTCAACTGCAGGGCTCAATACCTCCTTAATGTTTGCCAACGAAATTAGAAAAGAATTACTTGAACAAGCACAGGCATTTAATCCCTGCTGGAATAACCAAACCATTCCCCTGGCAATGCCAATGCAAGAGATGGCCTTCGATTCGTGGCTCATGAATAAACTTCCAAAAGTAGATTTATTAGCTGCAGGAATTCCATGTGAAGGCGCATCCCTTTCGGGCAGATCTAAAAATGCCATCTCTATGCCTGAAGCACATGTGCTCGTCGGCGGGCTTATTGCCCCATTTCTAGCAATCGTGGCGGCAGTTAATCCCTCAATTGTTTTGGTGGAGAATGTCCCGCCTTACCAAAACTCAGCCAGCATGTGCATCCTTAGAAATCAACTCAGAGATTTTGGGTATATCGTTCATGAAACCATATTGGACGGTGAAGATTTTGGGGCTATCGAAAAACGAAAACGAATGGCAATGGTTGCTGTAACACGCGGCATTGAGTTTTCAATGGATAGCATTATTACAACCCCCGCTGAGAATTTAACTCTGGGTGATATTTTGGAGCCAATAGAAATTGACTCACCTCTATGGTCGCCTCTTCAATACCTTAAAGATAAAGAAGAGCGAGATATCAAAGCAGGTAAAGGCTTCACAATGAATATTGTTTCGCCTCAAAGTAAAACCATTGGAACGATTGGCAAAGGCTACGGCAAGATACGTGCAACAGAGCCAAAAATTCAGCATTCGCTGGACGCAAATTTGCTCAGGCAGCTAACACCGACTGAGCATGCTCGAGCAAAGCAAATCCCTGAAGTGCTCATTTCATACATGGGGAAAACATTAGCTCATGAGTTGCTTGGGCAAAGCATCATATTTTCAGCGTTTAAGCAGGTTGGAGTAGCGATCGCAAACGCTCTGAAAAACTGGGCATTAACAAACACTCTAATTGAAAAACTAGGCAAAGCTCCCCAGGAGGAATTTGCCTTGGTCTAAATGGAGTGTTTTAAGTATGTTTTTTTATAAATCCATTTTCAGAAATTACTAACCTAAAAAAAACCACTCTTTGGAGTGGTTTTTTTTCATCTAAATACTCCATTTTCTTTAGGTTTTGGATGCCTAAGTACCACCAAAATCTACTGACTTATCCAACGTCTTCATTCTAAAAATATGACATGCTAACGCCATCCATAAGCCTTCTAAGCGCCATGTTTAAAAACCCAAAAACAGATGATGAAACAGCATTTCGCAATCATCCAGATCCAGTAGAAAAAGACCAATCGACGAATCCAACACTCGATTTGATTGCAAATCTAAAAACGACGAATCGCAGGCAGTTTATTGGCTTATGCATTTCAGGGTTAATTGTTACAACAATGGCGCTGGCGCTGAATGGGCTAACACCGCTCAAAACGACTGAGCTTTATGTCGCCAATGTTGATTCTAAAAAAGGAACCGTTTCCGTTAGCGAGGTTAGTGCTCAGAAATATGTACCTGGAGAAAACGAAAAGATCCACCTGATGAATGCGTGGGTAACGGACGCAATGACTATTGATCCCGTTTTGAGCGAGGCCGAATACCTACCCCGCGCATACAAAAAAGTCAGAGGTAAAGCAATTGATGAGTTTCAAGATTTTCTTAAAAAACAAAAAATTGCTGAAATTCTAAAAACGCTGCCAAACCTAACAAGAGAAGTTGAGGACGTAAATGTGTTTTTTCATAAAAGTGAAAAAATAGCATTCGTTCGATTTGCTACGCGAATCAGGGACAGTCGCAATCAGCCGATTGTAAATCACTGGCTATTGACTGCTCATTATGAAATTGAAGCGCCGAAAACAAAGAAAGAAATTTTCGACAATGCGATTGGCATGTTCATTACCCATTTTGAATTTGTTGATGACCCAGAGACATAACTCAATGAAAAAAATTTTACTGGCTACCGCCATTGCGACCCTTCCTCTGCTTACTGCTAGTTACGCCTATGCGGAAGCAAAACCAAATAGCTTTTCAGCCGACCCTCGGCTGATTGTGTATCAGTTCGATAAAAATAACAGTTATACCGTGATTTCTGCTCCAAACCGCGTTACCAACATTCAACTTAGCCCCGATGAAACACTCGAAATGTTAATTCTAGGCGACACGGTACAGTGGATCCCCGCCAATACAGACACACAAGTATTCTTGAAGCCAACAAAGGCTGGTCTGAGTACATCAGGCCAGCTCGTAACGAGCAAACGCACCTATCAGCTGCATTTGAAATCAGTAGAGGATTCTCAAACATGGTTTCAGCGTGTTAGCTGGAATTACCCGGAACTGATCGCCTACCAGCGACAAGTCTCTGCGGCAAAAGCTCAGGCAAATGAGCTGGAATCAAGCCGAATTGAGCAACCCATTGTCGAGCGCAATATCGATATTGAAACGTTGAATTTTAATTACGACGTTAATGGCGATGCAGATTTCAAGCCTTCACAAATTTTTGATGATGGCAAATCAACTTGGATTAAATTTTCACCACGCATGCAAGAGCTGCCTGCCATGTTTATGGTCGATAGCGATGATCGGGCCGTGCTCGTCGATTACACGCAGCGAGCTGACTATTACGTTTTAAATCGCTTGGTTGAACGCGCACTGCTCAAACTCGGCTCACAGGAAGTCAAAATTGAACGAGGAGAACGTGGCGAGTCAAGACGCGTAGCTCCACGGATGAGGAGCCGGTAATGTCCGCTAACATCCAAAATGATCTTGATGAAAAAAGCCTCATGAAGGGGAAAATTTCACGAAAAATCCCCCACATCATTATCGGCTTAATTTTAGGTGGCCTATTCGTTGTTCTCGCCATAGAAATTTTTCACGGAAATAGTAAAAGCCTGTCTCAAGTTGAGAAAGAAAAACGCGTTGCCGCACGCAAGGCAGAAGCGAAGGACAACTTTCGCCCCAATCTTCAGCTGAAGGCGGAAGAACAGAAGATAGAAAAGAAACAGACTTTAGATGAGCTATTAGCAGCTGCAAACACCCCCAATGCGAGCGGTGCGAGCGCAGAACGAAGATCACCTTCTCCATATGCAGCAAATGGTGAGTTCGACGCGACGGGCAGCATCCCAACCAAGGGAGGGGGTAGCTCGCTCGGTCTAGTTTCAGGCACAGAAGATGCTGCTGAATATGAAAAGAAAAAACAACAAGTTCAGGTTGATTTACGGAAATCACCATTAATTTCAATTGCGGCTAAATCGTCAGCCTCAGGTGGTGATGCCGATACTCTTTCGGATACTGAGCTAAAAATTAAGTTGCTTAAGCAACAACAGGCCGCAACAACCCCTGCTGGCGGTGCGATTCAAAATAGTGCTCTGAATGATCGGTTAGCCCTTCTACAAAAAGGTGCGGGGGCTGGCGAAAGCAAAGTAGAAGGCGGTAACAATGAAAACCTTGCTCAATTCGTTGAACATGCGAACAAAAGCAGCCGCAAAGGGGCCATTGTTGCTGAGGGTCCAGGTGATCCTAACACTATTTACCAAGGATCCATCGTCCGGGCAGTGACACGACAACGTATTGACTGCCAGCAACCAACCTCAATTACTGCCCATATAACACGAGATGTTTACGACACCGTGCGCAATCAACGCGTCCTCATTCCCGCTGGATCACGGGTAGTGGGTATCTGCAATGCCAATATTGATCAGGCAAGTACTCGCGTAGCCGTGGCATTTGAACGAATCATTTTTCCTAACGGTGCAGATATTCGTCTTGGCGGCATGACGGCTGCCGATGCTGAGGGTGTTGGCGGCTTAACAGGCGATGTAGATGACCATTTCTGGACTCAGTTTAGAGCGGCATTTGCAATCTCATTAATTCAGGTTGGCACAGATGTTATTTCAAATAAAAACAGCAATGGGAATGGCTCAAACAGCAATAGCCAAATAGTAATGAATAGCGCAGGAGCAACATTAGGCGATGTAGCAAAGCGCAGCATGGATAGGTACACCAAGATGGCCCCTACCATCGCAGTTCCTGCCGGTGAAACATTTCTAATTCAGATTAAGAGAGACATCGTAGTTCCCAATAGCGTTTTTAGAAAATCTTAATCATGCATTACCAGTTACTTGCTACTGCTCTTTTATTTCCTATTTTTGTATTTGCAGCGCCACTGCAAATTGCCGTTTCAGGGGGAAATATTGAGATCGCTAATGTTCGTCGCCTGCTTTGCAATGATCAAAACACCGTGAGTTATTTGCAAGCAATGGCCAATAAAAACGAATTAAAGCTAATTAAGGCCAATGGCGGTTACGACATTTGGGCCACGAATCAAACAGGGGCAATCAATGTAGGGGAAATGCTAGTTAAAAACGGATTGATTGGAGCCAGTGACAATCGTTACGCCAGTTTTGAAGATGATGCAGTGGCAGAACGAAAAGGCATATGGGGTACAGCCTGCGTAGGAAAGCTGACCCCGTTTGAAGCCACAGCCAGGCGGGCAGGCATAGAGCCAGCGGTCTTGTTTGCACTAGCCCAAAACGAATCCGGTATCAATGGGCGGCCATGGCCTTGGACACTCAATGCAAATGGTAAGGCCAGATATTTTCGTAGTAGAGAGGATGCCTTCCGAGCAGCTGAATCACTCATAAGAAACGGAAACGAAAGATTTGATATCGGAACGATGCAAGTGCACTGGGCCTATCACAAACAGCGCTTTGGCAACTCAACCTGGAGAGCATTACAACCCTCAACAAATATTTCAGTTGCAGCACAGATTTTGCGAGAAAACTACCGAAGTACCGGAAACATGAATGAGGCCATTCGGCGCTACCACAGCAGAAATCCGAATAAAAACCAGCCTTATTTCAACAAATTTATAACTCATTATCGTTCGGCCAGGTCCGAAGGGAGCATTTAGTGAAAAAGGCGACATTCGCGGCCAGCATCATGGCCATTCTGTTTGCAAGCATGGCAACGGCTGCAGATATTAGTAACTACGAATTTAATTACAACGTTAATGGCTCACGCTTTGCAAAACCCAGCCAAGTGTTCAACGACGGGGGGAAAACATTTTTTCAATTTCGCGACCCCTCTCAAATAACGATCGCAACAGTTGATAGCGAAGGTAAAACTGTTCCGCTCACAGCTCAACTAATGAAGCCGTATCTGGTTGTGGATGGTGTCTACCCTTCCTATGAGGTTCAAACCACGGGTGGTGAACAGTCCACGGTTCGTTACTCCGGTACACGCGTAAATATCCGGGCGCTGGCCAGCACAAACACAACAACACAAAAAACAGCGATTACCTCGCAACCTTCAAATCAGGTGGTCGGAACGCAATCACCTGAAATGATGCTCGCAAAAATTGACTCGCAATTAGCTGAAATACGGGCCAAGAAAGCCGGAATTGAGGCACAGGAGTTGCAGGCAAATGTTGACCTTTTGGCGGCAAAAGAAGCCCTCATCCTGCAAGTTTCTTCGAAGGCGGCTCCCAGAAAATCTGCAGCAGATAAACCTGCTGAATGTTGGAAAGTGGGTCAAACAGACCGGCTAGCAAGCACGGTTATATCAAATTGGTCACGTCAGGCGGGATGGCAAGAACCCATTTGGGAATACCCAACAGATGTTGCCCTTGATGGTAATGCTGAATTTTGTGGTGAGTTTGAAAGCGTTATTACCCAGTTCATGGACGCGATCAATCCCCAACAAAAAATCCGAGTCCGCCTTTACGCAGAAAACAAAGCTATTCGCGTTTTCTCTGCCGCTAATTAATTGCCATAGGCCCAAAAGCTCATGTTTAAAAAATCAACTATTTCTGGCCTTGTCGCCCTTTCTCTTACTGCGTGCTCAACAATGAATATTGAGCAAAAGCGAGTCGAAAGCTCAAAACAAATTGAGCAGGCAAAATCTGCCTTAATAGCAAGGGAGACTCTAAACAACCGCCCTACTGTTGAACGGGTAAATGGCTCTTACCTTGGCAGCCGGACTGTTCCATTGTCTCGAGAGGCATCGCTTCCAGCCGTATTTGCAAAGCCATTTCAACACCCAGTCAGGCTAGTGTCTGAGGGAAGAATTAACCTCACCACAGCTGCAGAAATTATTCATAGCGCGACCGGTATTGTGACGGAGATTTCTCCTGATGTTTATGTCAAAAACAGTACGCTTCCCAATGGGGACGGAAAAGAGACGGGTATCTCTGCCGCAAATACGGCCAGTGATTTAGAAGCAAATATCATCTTAGATTGGAAAGGCTCCCTTGCTGGTTTCTTGGATTCAGCAACAGCTAGATTGGGTATTGCTTGGGAATTCAAAGATAATCGGCTGCAGTTTTTCCGCTATAAAACGACGACTTATGAAGTTAAATCACTGGCTGGTATTAAAGAGGTCCAGTCAGAATTTAACTCAAGCGGGAATGTGGCCACGTCCTCTGCGAAGGGCGGAAGCGGCGGTAATAGCGTCATTAATGTTCAGCAAAAAAGTAGCGCCAAGCTCGATTTTTGGGGCGCATTAAACTCTGAAATTAAGGCGTACCTGACCGCTGGTGGCCGCGTCAGTATGAACGAGGCGGTGGGCACAGTTACGGTCACAGACACCCCTTCTGTTCATCGTCAAATCGCTCAGGTCCTCGCAGAACAAAACCGTCGTATTTCACGAACTGTTTATTTCCGAATTGATTTAATTAACGTAACCGCTCGCGATGGCGTCGAGCTTGGCCTGAGTCTGGATGCCATTTATAACGATGGATTTAATTCATTCAAACTCAAATCACCAGGCGGCCTGAACTCCACATCAGTCGGCTCACTTTCTGGTGCAATCATGGCTCCAGTTTCTTCCAATGGCGTTGTCACTCCGGGCTCAGATAGTCCTTGGGCCGGTTCTTCAGTGGTCATAAACGCACTGAAGCAAGTTGCAAATGTCGAAGTCAAGTCCACCATGACGGCCACTACGATTAATAACAGCCCTGTGCCATTTACCATGGCCACAACACAAAGTTATGTCGATTCAGTAGGCTCGTCATCTGCTCAGGGGTCTGGCTCCACCCAAGTGACCGTCGATCAAAAGCAGGTCACAACGGGTATTTTCATGCAGCTGCTCCCTCGACTGCTCGACAATAACAAAATGCTACTCAGCTACACCGTTGATACATCCGTATTGCAGGGCTGGGAAAGTACGCCTACCTCTGTGGCTACCCTGAAATCCCCAATCGTTCCACGTCGAGCAACATCACAAACCGTCAACATCAATGTGGGAGAAACAGTCGTTCTTTCTGCGATGAACAATCTCACTTTAAACCGTGACGCAAAAATCACCTTTGGTGGCAGTTACGCCAATACAGCGGCGGAAGAAAATCTTTTGATTTTAATTACGCCTGTGCTCGTCGATAACGATGCGGCATTAGAGCCAGGCAAGTACTTCAAAGCCGATTCATTAATGGCTTTAAACCAATTGCTACCACAAGTCATTGCCTCGATGAGCCCTGCCCGAAAACTGAAACGGTTAGGGTGATTATATGGCGAGCATTGTTGAATACCAGGGTAGCAACTTAGCGATCGGTTTAGTCTGGTTGCCGCTAGACGTCGATCCAGCAAAAAGCAAAAAACAACGCAAGGAGCAATTAAGCAGCACCAACTCGCTATTTTGCGCTGAAATTAAGACTCCTTTTCCGATGCTGGGATTTGCAGGTGGCCGGAAAAAGAAATCTGACCTTGCAATTAAAAGCTGCTTTGCAGGAGCGCTGTGGCTAACAGAACTGGCTCAGGGCCGAGATGCGATTATTGTACTGCCCATGGCAGAAGACCAATTGTGGGTGTGTGCCACCGCGCAAGGCGTGCCGGTCGAAGGCTCTGATTTTGTATACAGTGCCGCGTCCATTGACAAGGCCAATGTGTTCATCGCTGAGTTGCACGCAAAATTCCCGACCGCGACGCTATTTTCTGCTGGTGGAATGATCTATGAGCTCACGAGCGCGTATGGGGTTGAAGTTGTTGACGTTAATCCCCTCGCCTCCCCCTCCTCATTCGCATTGATGAAACGATTGGGTAAGCCTGCTTATTTCAATACGCTGCTTTCCATCGTCGGAGTCTCGCTTGTTTGCGGTGCAGGATTAGGCTACTACCTCTACGAAAAAGAAGTAGCAGAACAGGAGCGCATCCAGGCTGAAATTGCCGCCGCCGCCGCAAAAAAAGCGGCTGCCAAGCTGCCCACAGCAGAAGAGAAATACACCGCATCTTTCGTTACTCAATTTAACGCTAAACGCTTTATAACAGCCAAAGACTTTAATGAGCTCGTTACATCGCTCGCGAGCCATTTACCAGAACAAAACAATGGTTGGCTACCTAACGACTTAAAGTGCTCAAATTTCGGTTGTACTGCTCGCTATGAGCGGCAAGTCTATAGCAGGCCCTTTGCTGCTATTGAGGATGCAACGGCAACTGTCAATGATTTAGATTATGCAGATGTCGCGATGAACTTTACACGTCCCAATGCCGCGACACTGCCCCTTAACTTATCACCTGATCAGCTGATTCAGTTCTTTGAAGCCAATCGAAATGAAACACTCCATGCTTTGCAAGTAGCAAAAGATAATGGCTGTTCAGCATCGATCCAATTAAACCAACCCGTTTGGCCTGATGTCGCACCACCGACCCTAGCAAGCGCAGTTATTGGCGCAGCCTCCCCAGCAGCAAGCAAGATTAAGGTAGCCAGCCACGCCTGGACTATTCAGTGCCCTGCTTACCTAAAAGATAGTTTTTTCCGCTTCCCTCAAAATTTGTTTGCTACTGCAATTGACTGGGAGCTCAAGGATGCGAAAGAAGCAAAATTCGCGGCAAAAGGGGTTTGGTTTGAAGCGTCTGGCGGAATCGCCAGCAAAAAACTGAGTGCCCTTGCGCCAACTACGGCATCTGCAGTAACCACGCAGTCGCTTGCCATGATGCAAGCACCGCAGTCCCAGCTACCTGTTACGCAAGCAGCCTCAAATGCAGCTAGAGCTCTATTGCCTGCAAAAAACACAGCAAGCAGCCCAGCAAGCAGTAGCTCTGTCCCCAAAAAACCGACTCCTTCAGCGTCATTGATTACGACGCAGAAGCCTGAGCCTAAAGTCACTCCAGCCGATGAGCTGTTAAACAGCCTTACTCCTCCAAAAGGGAAATAAAAATGCGCAGCAAAACACTCATTGCATCGCTTCTTCTACTCACTGGCATTGCTCATGCGGGTGTTGATTTAGATGCTATCGCCAATAAAGGTGCGGAATTACGTTTAAAGCAGCTCGATGAAGCGATTAAAAAGACTGAAAACAATTCAATTGCAGCTCAAGCATTAAATATGCCCCCCAATTCAGTATCACCGACGCCATTTAACCCCTTAATGGGCTCCACCACCTTAGCAGCCGATGAATTAAAACTACTCGTCATTTACGGTGTCGGCAAAGATTTAATGGCCAAAATTGCAATCGGTGACCGTGGCATTCTTCCTATCCGTGTTGGCTCTAAATTCGAAACATGGACAGTAAGTGCTATTAACGATAACGAAGTTATTTTAGAAAAATCGCTTCGCGCAAAAAATGTAAAGAAAACAAAAAAAAGCAGTACATCGACAGCTAATTTAAATAGCACAATCACCAAAAAATTAACCATGTATGCCAGTGGCACAAACAACACCTCTATACCCGCAGTTCCTGTAACAGAAATAAATGCTGCACCTCGAGCGGTTACGGACTCCAATCCATTTGCAGTTAAGCCATTTATGGGCTTAAGCAACAATGCTCGATAAGTAAATTTAAAGGTTGCCACATGTCTATTATTTCACGATTTATGCCCACTTTTTTTCCATCAAAAAAGGTTAAGGAAGAAAGCAAAAAAGTAAAAAATATTGCACCTCGCCCATCGATTCAATCCAGCTGGCTGGAAAAAGTTATTGCAGATATAAACGAAATAAATCTGGATGGACATGAACCAGAAGCGATCCCATTAAGCGAATTGTCTCGCTGTGCCATGTTGCGCAATCTATCTGCCAACGATATTTTTATTTTCAAAACAAAAAGCACCCCTGTTGTGCTGTTCTCTATTGCATTTGCGCAAGTAAAGCGTGGCGAGGTCATGGCGATTAAACGCTGGCTAGATGAGGAATCTGGATTAAATGCACCATTCCAGCCCTACGTAGTATCTAGCCCAGTTCTAGCGTCAATTTCCAATATGTTAAACAAGGGCACAGTTTCAGCAATAGGAAAACTGGACTCTGAAATTGTTGATGAGCTTTTAGAAATAGTCCGATCAGCAGCAGAAAAAAATGCATCCGATATTCATTTCTGCGTTCGCGAGCCAAACATAGATTTCAAAAATGGAGGAGATAATTCGGTTGGCCTATTGTTTCGCTTAGATGGGATTTTAAGAAAGCAATCACGTACATTAGGCTATGGCCATACCACCAATATGATTCGGGCTATTTATGGTGAATCTGAAAGTGGCGCAAATGATAAATCAAGTTTCACGCCAAGTGGCTCTAAAAAAACCTCGATAATTGTCACTGTAGAAGTGAATGGCGTATTTCAAAAAATACAGCTCCGCTTTCAATCCATAGAAGCAGCAGGAGGCTACGATGTCATTCTGCGATTATTTTGGCAATCCGGCGGTAAAATTAAAAAGGGGAAATCTCTTGCTTCTGACCTAATTAATCTCGGATATTTGCCAGAGCAAGCAGAACTCATTGCGCTCTCTATGAGAAAAACATCGGGTGGCTTGGTGTTTTGCGGGCCAACCGGTGCAGGTAAAACCACCACGCTTTATCAAGCCCTCACACACATGGCCAAGCCAAGCGTGATGATTCGCACTGCAGAAGATCCTGTGGAGGTAAAGCTTTATGGTGTGAGTCAGCACCAAGTTACTCCAAAAGAAGATCAAACCACAGGGAAAATGGAAACAAAAGATCAAGCGCTATCGCTCTTGATTGAAGCCTTCCTACGTGCAGATCCAGATATTTGTATGGTGTCTGAAATTCGTGGAGCGGATACCGCTGGGGGCTTTGAAGCCTTGGTTTCGACTGGCCACCTAACACTTACAACACTCCATACTGAATCTGCGATGGGCGCGTTCTATCGACTGAACGGAGCAATGATCGGCTTAGATTTGCATACCCTAACCCAACCTGACTTTTTATCGCTTATTTGTTTTCAGAAGCTCGTTCGATCACTTTGCAAGCACTGCAAATTAACGGCAAAACAAGCCATTGCTGAAAGAATTATTGATTCAGAATATATGGAAAATGTCGCCACACTGCTTGGCAACATGACGTCAGATGTGCATTTCAAAAATTCGCACGGTTGCGCCCACTGCTTTGAAGGTGAAAGCGACAGAACGGTCTGCGCCTCCGTATTAATGCCTGACAACACCCTGCTAGAAAAAATTGGCAACCGCGATCAAATAGGAGCATTGCGTTATTGGGAGTCCCAAAAATCCCCTTTATGGGATAGCTCCCAGAATGGCAAAACAGCGCACGAAATTGCACTTTTTAAAATGAGCCAAGGGCTGATTGATCCGCGTGAAGTCGAGCATGAATTCGAGCCTAATTTGTTATACATCAGGAAAAAATCGAGCAAGAGTACCCAAGACACCAAGCAATTAATGTCCGATTTAATGGTTGCAAAGCCAGCGACCACTGCTGTTGTCATCAACAACTAGGGATTCTTATGTCTTTCTCATTCTGGGCCTCAAAAGCAAGTTTTAAAGGGAAACGTATCAATGTTCTTAAGGATATGATTGCCGAAATGAAAATGAATATATTAACTCACCAATACTTTGGTGCGATGAGCGAATTCTATGGAAAGAGTAATAAAGCGATTGCATTTGAAGATCTGGAAACAAAGCTTCGCCGCAAAGGTGCTCGTATTTGTGACGCATTCAGTGGCTATTACAGTGTCGATGAATTACTTTTAATTGAAGTAGGAGAAAACACGAACCGCTTAAAGGAAAGCTTAGGCTGGGCCATTAAAGTCAACGAAGCAAGACAGGCCATTTTTGGATTAATTTCAAAAAGCTTAATTCTTCCTATGTATTTTATTATTACAAGTATTGTTGGGCTTGGGATTTTGGCAACCTCTATTGCCCCTAGCCTGATGGAAGTTGGAACAAAAGAAGAAAATATGGGAATTGCAACGCGTTTTGCTCTGTATTGTCTTCACACACTAGAAAACCATCCCTATAGCATGGTACTCGGGATTATCTCTATTTTCGCTGCCAGTATTTGGTCAATGAGTAATTGGCGTGGAAAAACACGTGCAATCACTGAAAAGTTTCTTCCTCATTACATGATTTATCGCCAATTTTGTAGCGTGTATTTCATGATTGTTTTTTCGGCCATGATTCGAGCTCAACTTCCGCCCAAAAAAGCGGTTCAAATGATTCAAGAAAAAAGCACACCATATTTAGCTGATCACATGGCACAAATGGCTAAAAATTTTGGCAATGGACTATCCTTGGCTGAATCTATTGATACTGGATTGATGCCGAAGGATTTGATTGCGCGAATTGACCGTTATGACAGAAACAAAATAGCTGAACAATTCATTTCTGAACTAGGAGATGAGGGATTCGAGCAAATGCTAAATTCTATTCGCAGTACCCTTAAGCCAATTACAACAATGCTTATTTTAATCAGTGGCACGGTGATTATTGGCGTAGCTTTTGATTTTGCTGGAATGTTCTCATCTATCAAATCAGGAATTGGTTTTTAAATTTTAATTTTTTAATGCAACATCTTAACTAGGAAGAAAAATGAACTCTTTTAACAAGAAACAAACAGGTTACACACTTATTGAAATCATGGTTGCCATGGTAGTTGTTTCAATGATTGTTGGCGGATCACTCATGGGCTTCAAAATGCTTAAAACGGGGGCAAACGTAGATCGAGAGGCTAAAAAAGTTTCTTTAATTCAGACAAGTCTCGTTAAATATACAACGAACACCGTTGATACACTGGGCATTGATACCTCTACCGCCATTGATTTAAAGGCGGTCCCTGACGATACCATTTTAGGAGGCAATAAGATTACTAATCGGTTTGGTGGGGAAACAACAATTGCTCCAGATACCTTAACGAATGCAAATGACGCTATTAACATTACTAATAACGGCATGAATAAAGAACAATGCATTGAATACGGAAAAACGGGTGGAGCTTCATACGAAGTAATTAAAGCAAATGGCACAACCGTCAAAGCACGAACAGAATCAAAAGTAAACGAAACCATTAAGGCTGCCTGCGTTGTAGGTACAGCTAATGCTGTTTCATTCGTCTTTGCCAAAGGTTAATTAAAGCCCGAGTAACAATTTTCTGCGCTGCACTACGTGATGAATACCACGTTGATATTCATCACGTACTTTACTCAAGGAGGAGTAAAAATATGAAAAAAAACACAAAGCAAGCAGCGGGGATATTTGCTGCTCGAAATGATGCTTGTGATTATGGTCACCTCCATTATCTTAGGTGGATATATTTACAGTAGCGCACAAGAACGAAAGCAGCGGCGAGTTGATACCTATGCTCAACAATTAAAAAACCTCGGCAATACCATTGAAGGCCAATACCTCACCAAAGTATATGCACTGCTGCAATCAGGAGCCCCTGTGCCAGGCTTTGCTAATCCACGTAACCCATCGATTGCGGAACTCAAAGCTGCCCGCCACTTACCTGTTGATTTTCCTGAAAAAGGCAAAATGGGCGGTAATTTTGTCATTGAAATGACACTTTTTCCTACGGGCTGCACTCCTCCGGCCTGCGATGTGCAAATGATCGTTAGGGGTTCAGAACCCGTTTATCACCAAGGCACTACCGACCCCGATCCGGCCCGTGCGGCATCCGCTGCGCATGATGGCGGCGCTGATTTTGGGTTTTCTCGTTTAGACACAAAGAATTTGATTACTGGCACGGCTGGCGACTGGCGCATTAACAACCCCATTAATAAACCAGGCATGCTCGCTTTCCGTCGTGGCTACATGTCATCTGGTTGGGGGCAATTCGTGCGCACCGATGGCAGCACACCGATTAATGGTAACCAAGTTATTAATGGCAACGCCTCTATTAACGGTAACACCACCCTCACTGGCCAAACTGATATCAACGGCAATACCACTGATGCTAATGGCAACATCGTCATCAAAGGTAAGACCAAGATGGAAATGGATATGGAGGCGCAAGGCGCCATAAAAGGCTGGGGGCCAATGAATGCTCAAGGTGGCTTGAGCGTGCAGGGAACCACTGTTCTGCACGGAGAGACACATACCAATCAGCTGAATACATGGCAAGATCTAAATATCAAAGCGGGCCAAATCAACGGCAATGGCGGGGGGCTAAACAACATCCAATATGCCAATAAAGCTGGTGAAGCAGATCGAGCCGCTTGGGCAGATAAAGCAGGTTGGGTAGATTGCCATAATGTTGGCAATACCGCTTCTGGCAAGCCTTGCGATAATAAACCACCAAATGTTACCCCTCCTTCTCCAACTTATTCAGAACAAACCACTGCCAGTGGCACGATTCCTGTTGCGGGCGATCCTGTTAATTACTCCTACCAGTACTATGATGTTGGTGGCTGCACAAGACAATGTGGAGGACGAGGGAAATGGGTCACTAGATATGCCTATAAAACAAATTGGCTTTTCAATGGAGGTGGACAATCCTGCGTCAATTACAATAAAGTCCCCCCATGCAACGTCTCGGGTTTATTCTCAGATCCGGGAGGGGTTTTTGCAGGCGGCTATTTCACAACTTGCCAGATTCAATTCAATGGTGACACACGAATTTTGCATGGAGGCCCTTCATTGAACCACGTTGGTGAACCTAAGCTAATCAATGGTCGATTGCATTATCAATGGGCTATCTATATAGATACAAATGAAGATGCTTTATCTAACTATGAACCTTCATCCCCTGTTAATAAATCTGACATTAATTATATTTGCTATGGCGTTAAATAACAAATAATAAAATTTCGGCATGTAATAAAAACGCCACACAACCTGTGTGGCGTTTTTATTACATACATCTATTACCATTTAAATGGATCAACTAATGCTTTTGATCGTTTCTGCTCATTAATATGATCTAGCTCTCCCAGTTTAAAATCTCGCATCCATTTTTTTACTGAGTAATCAGAAGTCCATACAGGAAAACAATAGCCTGCAATATCTGAATGTAAACTAGGATTGATTAACTTTATTGCCCCAGAAACTGAAACTAAATCAATCCCCCAAGAACCTCCCATTCCACCTGCTTGATAAGGATAAAGTGGATTAAGTTGCACCACTGAACCACACACACCGATATCACCTGTATGCCCAGGGCCATTCCACACTTCATTTGATAGCGCTTTCATGATGCCAAACGAACTATCAGCAATGATGCTCGACGAGCCCGTTGCGGAGGTTATGCCTCCTGACTTGTCCGAACGAACCAAGCCCAAATAATATTCCTTACTAATTGAACCTTTATAGCTGCCAATATTAGGCCCAGTGGTTTCCGATCCTAAATCCACTTCCACACCATCATCCATACTTAAGTAAGTAAATGATCCAGGCTTCCCGCCCATCAAATCACTAATTGCCTCTTGCCCTCCATTTTTATACCCATCTACTGTCACTCCAGTCCCCAAAATACTCGTGCTTGGCACCCATGCTTCACGATGGCGAATATTCACAGCTGGCACAGGAAAGTACTTCATCAGCTCTGCTCTGATAAATTCATCACTTGGCATTTTGGGCAATGTACCGGCCACTTGAATTGGCACAAGAGCAATATCCAAAGGCTTGGTCAAACGTGGCTCCAGCTGAGCGATTTTAATATCATTCGCCAATTGGCTATCTTGCACAGTGCCAGAGACAATTTCAGCCTTTACGGTGAGCTTTTCTGCCAGCACTTGCCCAGCTGGCCAGCGCACCAGATAACTGCGATTCAGATCAGGTAAAGAAGTGCTCTTGATTTCTGTGGCTGGCTGGCTACGATCTTTGTACATACCCACATTGCTACCGTTATCCACATAATCCCGAGTGCTATATGCGGCATAATAAATAGGGGCTTTGTCGATTTCGACTGGCAACACACGCTGGCCATCTCGGGCAGAAACAATTTGACTAAATACCTCGCTGCCATCTTTATCTTTGGTAATGGTGACTTTCAGCTTAGGTGCTTTCAAATTGGCCACTGAACCAGTGACAGCAACCCGGATCAAAACATCCCGATTAGCCGCCAGAGCAAAATATGGCGAATCGGCAGTCTTTAAATTGATTTGCCCAAACTCAATTTTCTGAACATTGACATCGCCAGTGACCACAGCTGCAGTAGACGAATCCCCATTGAACCCATCCAGCGCTGCATAAGTAAATGATTCAGCTGCATCATTAGAGAATGCCATAGCATCCCCTAAAGCTGGAGGAGGAATGACTGGATTAGGTGTTGGCACAACCACGGTGCCAGTTCCGGTAGAAGGATTGCCCCCAGACGATGCAGAATCATTACCACCTCCACCACCACCGCAAGCAGACAACAAAGCCACGGCAGCTAAGGTCACAACGGGCAGCAAAGCAGAGTTAGAGGTATTTTTAACCATCATTTTGAATTTCCTGTGTTTTCTTTGAAAGTGTATGCAGATGTATTAACAAAGGCTACTTTACAGGAAATTTTATTTAGCGAAAGAGTAACGCAAGGGAAAATGAAGCAACTAAAAAAATAATTATACGTAGTAATGACGTAGTATTTTTTTGGTCAGTTAAACTATTCCAAAATATTTACTTGATACTACGTCATTACTACGTATTACATTATCAACCTATTTCTAAGGCAATATTATTAATAATATTGGTTTAATCCTGATCAGCATCCCAATACCAAATCGTCGCACCATAACTAGAGCCACCAGTTGCACTTGAGGCGAGTCTCCAGCCAAGGACTCGCAGCGCCACAAAAGGCCACTTTCCTTCATTATTCTGCACAGGAACGAAAACTCGTCTTCTCGGTACTGCACACAGTATGAGCGCGGTGGATATTCGCCTGATAGCTTGAAATCGGCTAATTTTGCCCAACCCCTCGAAAAGGTAAAGTTAGCCTTGATCGCGCTCTGGATCATCCATTAGCGCCTTATTCCAGTCCATCGGATCAGCATAACGCGCCACCAACGCATCAATATCTACCTTCGATGTCGATGGGCTGAATTCAAAACTGCCGTACAAATTGATATGCTGCCAGGCGACGGGTGAAATGCCTTGAATTCTAGCCAAAGCATCCTGATCACCGGCTTCTTGTTTTTGCTCATACACCCGCGATAGCAGTACCGTGTTGTAGTAAATGACGGCATTGGTGATCAGGCGTGAGCATTCATTCCAAATCTGCTGCTCATCTTCGGTTTTGACCCTAAATTTTCCACCGTTGACGAACGCCACCGCACGCCGAAACCGATGATAGGCTTCACCGCGATTCAGTACTTTTTGCACGCACTGCCGCAAGCCAGCGTCATCAATGAATTCGAGGATATACAGCGTGAGACAAATAGTCTCCAATTCCCACAAAGCTTTCTTGGTCTGATTTTGCCGAGAGTAACTGGCCAGCTTGCGCTCATTCATCGAATGCCTCGCTCTAAAAGGTATTCAGAGCGAGGTAGCCGATGTGTTCTTTCCACTCTTTGCGAAAATACCATCGCAGAAAGACCACATACCCTTTATGTCTCATGCGTTTCATGAGTGATTTTTCATTCTCTTGAATGATGGTTTTAATTCCTGAACATAGCTCTTCTCGATTAAAACTCACCCATACAGGAGGGATTGATACCAGTAGATTCATCCCGCAAAAGGCAGCCACTTCTTGGAAGAATATGTATTCTAGAGTTTCAACGTTAGCACCAAAGGCTGCTAATTTTTCAGCAATTCTGGGGTAGTTGACATCGTTGTCGATAAATAGGTCTGACAACGCTTCCCATATTTCCTCTCTACTAGGCTCATTCATCGGCAGCCTCACGCGGCCTCCACGTGGCGTCTTAGCTCTCTCCATAACTCTTGATATTTCCAGCGTAGGTACGCAACATAAACCTGATGTTTGAAGCGTTTCCATTCCGATGTTTGATTCTCTTTGATTATTGCTAAGATGCCCTCTTGTAAATTTTCGCGCTGAAAACCAGACCACACCGGTGGGGCGGGGACAGAGAGGTTGGGCGCGCAGTACGGGGCGACCTCTTCAAATAAAATACGCTCCAGTGAGTTCAGGTCTACGCCTCTGACCTTGTCCGCAATTTCTTGATAATCAATCTCATTATCTACAAATAGGTCTGACAGCGCTTCCCATATTTCCTCTCTCCTGTGCTCATTCATCTGATGCCCCATTTTGTGAATTCTTCGAGCTCTTCATCGTAAGCCGAAATAACTTCATTCGCCGCTATCCCGCCAATTGCACTACCTACAAGTACAACAGCAAGCGCGCATACCGGAGCGCCGGGGCCGCAGAACGCAGACACCGTTAGCCCAGCCACCCAGCCGCCGGCGAGGCTACCGCCAATAGTTGCCCCTTGAGCGATGATTTCCTTTTCCTTGTTGTCGGCCACTCCAATCGAAATGAGCGCAATTGTTGCCGTCACAAGGATGCAAACTTTACCTGCCACTCTCAAGTCTTTCGTAGCAGCATTAACCGAGGCGCGTGATCTGGCCGATGACTCTATGACGGCATAGTAAACCTTGTTTTTTTCAATCTCGGCAAGTTGGCTAAACTCTTTCCCGTACAGCTTCTTTGAATATTTGCTAAGCAAGTCCTCCAGCGTTGGAGCATTGAGTTTTAATTGCTCAGCCTTCGCCCTGCCTCGCGCTGAGCTAGCAACACGAGTTTCTTCCATGATCTTGTTGCGCATCTCTTGGCAGAACTCAGCGCCTTCCTTCGTCGTCATCTTTCCGGCACTCACTGTAGCTCTGACTTTAGCTGAGATTGCCTTGATTCTGCTCTGGTACAAGTCTCGCTGGCCTGCGTCTACTATGCAGTCCTTGGCAAATTTAGCCGCCGCGCTCTCGAACCCCTTAATTGCGGATTCCAAATAGCCCGTTACGGAATGTTCTTTATTGACCGGGTAGAGGCCGGAAACTGATAGCGCGCCATTTTGCGCTGCTGCTGGGTAATCGAGTATTTTACAAAGCCACCATCAGAGCCTAATAATTGCGCCTGACTAATTACTCCGCAGCGCTCAATCGCGTCGCCATTGGCGTCAGCGATCGCTAATACGACCGGCAGCCCAAGCAGAGATTTAAGCTCTAAGTTGCCACTGGACAGGCAGTCAACCTGATAGCGAAAAGCGCGATTTATCCCCTCGCTACCTGTTACGCGCTGGGGTAAGAGCTGTTCGCCACATGCCGCACCGTCGCCTAATTGAAGAGAAATAAGGCGCTGATCTTGATTAAAAGCAGCGGCGAATGAGGCAAGCAGATCAAGGGCCATGAGAAACCAAGGGCTTAAAGGAGGGATTCTACATTACACGAAGCTTTATTCTAGCTGGTGTATTATTGCAAAAATCTCATGATATAATTATGAACAATGTTGAGTTTTGTAAGGTTTATCGCTTATTACAACATCGCAATAGAACGCCCAGATGCCAGCGATATAACCTTATAAGACTAGGGATGGACCCAGGTTCACCCATTTAAATTACAAAAATCAAACACATAATCAAGCAGATCAAGCTCTGTCTCTATGGCCAATTATCAGCAAGCCATGTAGAAAAGTGGGGTGATGCCTACTGTCTTTGAAGTCATTTACTCCTATTTTTGGCAATATCCTGCGCAAGTTTTAGAAGTTGGGTATTTCGTCGAGCACGCTCTGGAGGAGTATGAATCAGTGACTCAAAGCGCTCAGGTGTGAAGAGTAGTTGTTTTGTAAAAATCGTTGGAGCTTTGGTTGCTTCGTTGGTTTTTGTAAAATCCTGAATTCGAAGAATTAAGCTTTCAATCAGCGTACCGTCTTCTGCTTTAATTTCAACTCGATGATATAAGCACTGCAAATCGAGCTTATACCATGCGCTCCCCTTCTCAAGTCGCCCTGATGGCGAAATACTCACCTGCGGCACTTGCGCACGAATGAGTGTTGCTAGCTCATCATTCTTACCTACTGGCTGCATGAATAGACTTTGCGTTGGACCAAAATAAGCGATCATCCAAGGCAGATTTCGAAGATTGGCTCCTGTATATAGGTAGCCCTCTGAATCAAACCATTGCCTAAGCATTTCTCCCGCAAATGCATCCGAAAATGCGAAACCGAAATCATCACGCAGAATAAGTACAATACGGTCAAACTCAGCGACGGCCATGTCTATTAATTGTTGGGCAACTGGCCCCATCTCCCTTCGTACATGTTTGTTATACGAATGTGTTTTTAGCCTGTAGGGGCAGAATGCCAAATCAAGCTCATTAAATGGAAAACCTAAAATAGCCGTTCCTGTGTGGCTACCATATGGCCTCGGGCTGTTTTCTTTTTGCTTGTATACCCCTTTCAATTGAATAGGCGTATCGCAATATGGGCACAGGGCAAAATGCTTGTCATCTCCACGCAACTGCCCTTGTCTAAACCAAGGCGCTCGTCGCCCCAAGAGTTTTTCGATGTTCTCCCGGGTGATTTTATGAATAGGAGTATATCCAGCTACAACCTTAAAATGAGCAACCATTCCCCTGCCTTTTGCATTTTGCATTTTGCATTTTGCATTTTGCATTTTGCATTTTGCATTTTGCATTTTGCATTTTGCATTTTGCATTTTGCATTTTGCATTTTGCATTTTGTCGGTGTTCAAAAAGAGTAATTTTTTTTATGCGGTAACCGCAACGATTCTATCGTCTAATTGTAAAGCTCACTACAAGAGCCAAGCCTTGTCAGCCAGTGCGTTTCAGCGCCATGATTTCGGCTTACGGCATACACCGACTTTATTTTAATGATTTACCTGCAGTTGATACGGTATACGCACGCCAGGCTCATCCGCGTGAAAGTCTTTAGGGTTACGAGTGACCAGCAATAAATTATTTTCTTGAGCTGTTGCCCAAATAATTGCATCTGGTAGCTTTACCCTTTTAGCCTGCCTAATTTCAACGGCCCTGCGTGCAACGTGCATATCAACGGGCAGTAGTTCAAAAGACTGTAAAAAACTCTCTGTCTCAAGCCGGTCTAGGTCTGTGGCCCCTGCCATTACCTCCATCCAGGTAATCATGCTGATTGCAACTTCTGTATAACGGGATAGCTCATTACGTGCTTCTTCATGGCCATTCAAATAGTCGATCAGAATATTGGTATCGAATAACGCCTTTACCATTCTTCTCGCATCCCGTTTTCATACTCCACCCCGTCGATGGGCCGTGTTTTCCACAAGCCAAATGCTTCATCTGTTTTAGGTGTATTGGCTTGAATAAATGCGTCAATAGCACGCCTCACAGCTTCAGCCCTGCTGATACCTGCTCGCTCACAAACCTTGGCCAGCGCATCTATTTTGTTATCTGGTATATCCATCAGTGCCCGCATAACAGCATCTCCATGTGTACGATATACATATCATATATCAAAATCAGGTAAAACCAAAAAGTCAATATTCTTCACGCCATGAACGGCTCAAACATTCTGTCTTAAAACCCGTTCTGGGGCACTTATAGTTAGTCCGATATTTGTATACATTTTTTCGGACAATAAATCAGGCTTATAGATGAAGGCACTCGATTAACAGCCTTTATTCTACGAAATACTACGTATATGCTACGTATATCTTCAGCAAGATACAGAATGTAATTATTTATACTACGTATTGAATACGTAGTATAAATTGATAAACACAGACATAAAATCTAACTCCAGTCTTTCCCTATTTTATCGATCGTGTAAAAAGTCAGACTATCGTTTCATCTAAGGCAGATGGCCACTGGCTCCCATCAACCCAATTCATCAAGCCTGAGAAATGTAAAGGGTAATTTACGATTCTAAAAACAAAAAAGCCACGAAAAATTTCGTGGCTTTTTAACATTAAAGTTCCTTAACCTGTTGGGAGCAGGCGTATCAAAAATTGCGCCTAAAGTACACTATTCCATGCTGTTCCACTGCAGAAATACGGCTGGTTTTAGAAGAGGCAAGCGCCTTAATTGCACCAAAAGAAACCACTTTCCCTTCCAAAACTACGGGCCTTTTTAAGTGGGTAGCCCCTTCAGTAATCATGCCGTTATGCTGGTCTAGCAGTGAAGAATTGGACATCTTTTTTCCTTAGCCCTTACACAAAAAAATCGAAGAGACGTATTAGCAGTACCTCTCTTCGAAAACCCCAAACGTCATAAGCTCACACACAATAACGCGGCTTACTTCAGCGCTTCAAACCTTCAAAATGCACTCACTCAAAACTAATAGATGCCATGAGCTTATGGCATCTTGTCTGCTCGATTTAGGCTAGTTTCCTCACCACCCCTGCTTGGTGCATCTGAAACTTCATCGACCTGATTTAGATATAGACTTTTCATCAAATGAGCACGAAGAGATTTTGAAACAAGCACCAAATCCCCTTGATCAGAAATTTCATATACCCCTGTCTCTTGTCTCCCTCCTGATAATTTTTCTGGCATTAAACCTGTCCATTCCTTCTCAATTTCAAAAGATTTCGCACGGCAAAAAATAAACCCACCGTACCAAAATAAACAGAATCTACAATGGCGTTATCAGGCTTAGTTAGAAACACAACATGCTCATTAAACGTCACGCGGCCCATGCTTTTAACCTCCCAATATTCTTTAGCTTCTGAAGCCAAGGTATGCAACGTCGGAATTTCAATACGCCCTGCAACAGATGAATTTATCACCATCAAGTTTTCCAAACTTGCCCCTTCAATCGCGCCGGATACATGCAAAATTGTCAGCATAAAACTCTGAAGTTCTGTCTTAATAACCCAGTGAGAAACACACTCTGAAACCATCTGGTCGCGTCGTGGAACCTGAATTTGAATGACTTTAAAAACTGATTTTTTGGCATACCATCTACATATCGCTTTCACATAAATTTTAAGCATTTTTGGTAATAGCCAAACCATCAACTTATGATCATTTACGGGCTGGCGTAACAGAGATCTCGTAATCGAAAAGCCCGCAGCTAACATAAAAGCAATAACCGTAAACGTCTTGATTGCATTAACTTGAACCTGCTCTGGCAGCGATGAAATAACAACCACCACAGCAAAAATCACTCCCAACAAGCTAATCCACAGCAAAGTTTTTGGCAACGCTTGCATGGTGATGATCATTGAGACAATTGCGAAAAAAGATAAGCACATAGCAATACAGAACAAAAAATTTATAACCAAGCTAGGCAACGGAATTAATTGAAGCACGCATAACATTATGCCGAAGCAAATTAGAATCGCTTTGGAAATTTTTGACGCCAGCTTATCTATAAATAGTGGAGCAGTTTTAGACATACAAACCTACTTATTCATGTAAAAGAACGAGGCTCAGCACAGTTTTTTTGCCCTTTAAATTTGATTTACTGGAGTACTGGATCGGGCGATATTGTCTTCAGCAATTTTCATAAAAGACAACTCAAGATCATCATCTGACATCTCATTCAAACCATACTTTAATGCGAGCCTGCCCAAGCGATCTATTTTAACTTTCAGCTCTTTCTGCTCTTCAGCCTTAATTCTTTTTTTCAAATCTAGCAGCTCAGCCCGATGCTTTGCCTCTTTATTTTTCAGCTCCAACACACCACTTTTAGCACCGGCCATCTCTTAATTTCCTTTAAAGAGGTTCAATTATTTAAGCCCCTATTTTACGGCAGGGCTAGGGCCGCCTCGTTTGCTAAGTTCCCCTATATTTCACGCCATTAGTACACGAAAAACTAAAGCCCTAAAAAAATCACTTAATGAGTGATAATTAGAGAGACAAATCAATGACGTTAATTATCAATGATTTACCCCCATAAATAATGCGATACTTACAGGAGATTAAAAACTGAACGCAAAATGATGTTGACACTTACAAGTGTTTTACTTAGATTGATGTTGCAGTCACAAACGCAAGCTGAGCGTTCAATAAATGCAGCGCCCCTAAAAAGGGCAAATCAAAAATGCTGGTAGAGATACCGGACTAGGCTAGGATTACCTAGACCATTTAGAGGAGTTCGCTCCTTTTGTAGATCGGTAGAAATAGCATCAAGCGATTGAAGCTATTTGAATACTGATGAGTTAAGTAGTACGGCCAAGGCAATAGCTTAGGCACATAGATCAGTTTTTTTTTAGACTGACAGTAAAAAAGCGATAGAAAATATCGCTCCTATTGGCGCTCGCCAATGGGTCAAGTAATCCACCTGTTGTTCTCTCGAACAACACATACCAATGCATCTTAAGTAAGCAAATTTCGCAACGCCTGGAGTGTTGGCATTTTTTCGCCCCTATCTACTTCGCACAACGCGCTTTTTGTTTTTTTTGATCCATTGAATAGATCGGCCATGCAGAGCCGGTTGGTAAAAAAAATACGCATATAGCCCCATAGCACCCGCAAGCTGCCGCTTGAATTACATACCGAACCTCCCTATCGCAGGCGTGGCAATCGTTATGGAATTGTGCAGAACTGATCGCTCGAAAGTAGGCCCATTGAGTGAAGATATGATCAGGATGGAGGTGCGAAAGAATTAGTTGCCGGTACTTATAACCGGATCATTGCTTATCGGGTTTTGTCTCCCGATAAGCCTACGCCTGGCGTAGCCCTGTATTGCGTATGCCACGCACAACAGGAGGATGAATTCAGCTCTAAAGAACATGGCTGGCCAATATTTATTGATCGCAACACCTGCGGTACTGCAACCGCACAGCATTGAATATTTATGACCTCGACTGCACGGGTATTGAATTGATTTACAAATACAGGCAAGCACAGCATGAACACACTTAAACAGGCAGCAATCAATAAAGACCGAGCACGTCGGAAGCGAATAAACACAAGTAGCCCAGCTCACAGCCCAACAGTAAAAAAAGATTTGCAAGTCGAAAGAATGGCCACAAGATTACGCGAAAAAAATGGCGAATTGCAAATAAGCCCACTGCACCTCGATATATGCAGCCTGCTTGCGGAGCACAGCGGCAAACCCGCCAAGATGAAGTACAGCCACCACAATATAGTGAGTGACGAAACCAGAGATAAAAAAGCGACAACGATCTTTAACGCATTTAAACAATTGCGCGGGCTTGGTTACAAAATTGAGCGTAGTCACTCACTTGGCCAAAAGCACTTGATCGCATTGTTTTCTCTTTGGCAGGATCAAAACTTAAGCGCATCAACAATCGAAAATCGTGTCAGCGTATTACGCCAATTTTGCTGCTGGATGGGGAAGTTTGGCATTGTTGATGATGCAAAGGCCCAACTTTCTAAGCCTCTGCCTAAGCGGGCATACGGGGCCACAAGCGACAAAACGTGGACGGGAAATGGCATTGATGTGCTCAGTAAAATTGAAGAAGTCGCGAACGAAAATTTAATTATCGGTTTACAACTCAAGCTTCAATATCACTTTGGCCTGCGCCGGAAAGAGAGCTGGCTTTTCCAGCCTTGTATCGCCGACTGCCTGGATATGATTGAGCTATCGCGAGGGACCAAAGGTGGCCGTGGCCGTGTGATTGCGATCAAGACGGTAGAGCAACGTCAGCTACTCGATACCTGCCGATCCCTTTTCAAAGGAAAAGCAACCATGGTGCCGAAAACCTACAAGACGCTCAAAGAATGGGAAAACCATTATGCCTACGTTTTACGCAAACATGGCATCACAAAAAATGAACTCGGAATCTCCAGTCACGGACTCCGGCACGAATTTGCAAATGAGCAATATGAAAAATTAGAAGGCGGGCCATCACCAATTAAAGGTGGAGTATTGCGGCCACAGCAGGACATGGCCACTCGATACCGTATTTCTCAAATGCTCGGGCATGGGCGACCTTATGTAACGAGCTGCTACATCAGCAGTCCAGGCTTATTAAGAAGGCATCAGGCGGAAACACAAAACAAAGATATGGCGTAGTAAATACGTAGTATTTATACTATTTGATTGATTTGTTAGGGGCAATAAATAATTACTACGTATCAATTACGTAGTTCAAGTAGTACTCAGTTAAATTTAGCCTTCGCTCCGTTCAGTTTTTATTTCAGCATCCGTGAATCGAATTGATATGCCCGTAACGATGACAACTGAATTTGTCTTGCTGCTGGATGGCGAGGATTAATTACGAGATTTAAAGACTCTGGCAATAGCGCGGAAGGAACAATCAAGCCGAGATACCGGCCTGCATTTAAAAAGCTGGAACCGTATGCTTGTGTTTCCTCGGTAGCACTCTCGCTACTCCATGAAAGTGGCAAACTATCCCGTGTAGGCTGAAAATATAGCTCTGGGTCATCAGGCAGTGACAACTCAACGATTACATAATCATCAGGCAAGGTATCACCCAAGTGAACAAATGTCTCAAGCACACATATGGCCGGTGTAAGCCCAGCGTATAAAGCAAAATCACCACAACGATTCCATCGTTGTCCAAACCGAGCGGCACCAGTTCCGCTTAGGTCTTCAGCATAAATATTTTTTGCAATTCGCCACACCTGCATCAGAACCCACCACCGTGAACAATAGCGGAAAGTGTGCGCCGAATATGCATAGCTCCTTCTTCTGTATCCAAGTATTGCAATGGTGACTCACCACTAAGTGTGTTCAAACGGGACGACATCCAATGGCCCGCTTTCTCTTTGCTACCAAAAGCCTCGGTGGCCAGAGTTTCAATCTCTGCAATTCGCATTAAACGCTCAGACTGAACTTCATTCATTAACAATTGATTGTCTTGGTAACGTTTACGTGTGGTCTTTGGTAAGCCGATAGCAGCCTCGATTTCATCTTGTGAAACCAGTAAATCACGCGCAAATACTGGAACCAACTGAGGAGGAAACCCTTTCTTAATCAGGATGCGCCGATTAGGCGACGAAAAACCACGCATTGAATCTTGGAATTGTTGAATAGAGCCTACGGAAATAGTCAGGCCAAGAAAATCGACAACAACGGAGTGAATCGCAGCTTTACTGGGGGTTACATTCCCCCTATTTGGTAACGCTGGCCCTGCTGATGTTATTAACTTCAGTTGCTTCATCACGCTCTCCATGAAAAATCCAAATGGTCAGTTCATTATATCCAAATGGATCAACCTTTAAAGGTGAATTGCATCATTATTTGTTTCTGGGGATAAAAAAGTATTTTTAGCTTAAAGCGCTTATTTTTTAAGCACACCAATAGACCGCGTTACTTCTAGCGGTCCAGTACAACGTAATACTGAATTAACTAAGTCTTTATCCACAGATTGTGTGAGCAACTTAGCTTTTCCCAAGACAATATTGCTGGCAAGCAACAAAAAACCAAACAAAAAGTACGTATAAAGCAAGAATCATACGTAGTACATACGTAGCATACTTTGCCAACCACTATAAAATACTACGTATTTACTACGTACATTTTAGTTGTTGATTGCTAAATATGCACTACTTGACAGCCTACATCGGCTCAAGCTAATGTTACGGCTCATACCCTATCTTTATCACTTTATACGACGTGCGAGCTGGCCACGGATAGACACACAGCAAGGACTCCCAATAGTCCCTATTCAAAATCTTGTGTTTTTTGCAAGTTCGACATCTTTGGTACAGATGTGTGATTTCAACCTGATCCTTGCCGCTTTACCTCGGCACTCCCTTCTACCCAAGTAAGACCACCCCCTCGCATTTTTAATGCACTTGGATGGCTTTGGCACGCCCTGTTTCGCTAAAGACCGCCTGCGGCCACGAAACCCACTCTCATCGCACATTGCGCATTAAACATCACCCGGATTGTACTAATCTCCCAGTGATTTTTTTTGCGTGTCGTCATGAGAGCACCCGCCAGGCTGCCGAGAACCTTGTTCTCGCAGTCTGGCCATCAATTCCAGTGTCCGCTTCACGCGAGCACTGAAAACCTACCTCTATGAACTTAGAGGTATTCCTTTCCCCTGTTTTTTATCAATTACGATTTATTCACCCAATGGGCGCACTACCCCCATGGGTGTGTTGCGTCATTTTTAAGGAAAACATGATGAGCAAAGAAATCACTTTAAACAGCAGCATGAATAACAAAGCAAAATCATTCATCGTCTGCTGGACGATTGGCGATACAGATCACTGGCAGCCATACCTTCTTGGCGATCACAACGACCCAGAAACTGAAGCTCTAAAACATTACGATCATTTAATCGAAAGCGGCATAAGTTTAGTCAATGTGACAGCAGTGATTAAAAGCACAGACTATGACGAGCCTACGCTCAGCGCTCATCCAGGACAGACTCAAATTTTTACAGCAGATCAAGTACTTGCATTACGTTGTATTTTTGCTGATGCATTGGGTGCCTTTCAAAACAAAGAAACGCCCACAGAACATGATTGGAAAAATCACTTACTCAGCTTGCAAGAGCTTAAGGATGCATTTCCTTCGGTGCTCACCTATGCACCAGATACTTCAAATGTGTCTCCAGCGTAATCAAACAAACTTTATTCAATCCCCATTGGGTCATGCCCAATGGGGGCATGATTCCCTTACAAAGGAACAATCATGCAAATTTACACATCAGCTCAAGAAACTGCACCAAACTACTCTTTGGATGAGATGACTAAGCTACTGCAGGCAAGGGATCGCTTGCTTGAAATATGGGACAGCACCTTAAAAAGGGAATGTGTAATAAAGAGTCCCAAAGCACTGGTAGATTACTACCGTCTCGTGTTTGGATATGATGGCCTAGAATCTTTCTTTGTCTCCTACCTTGATGCCCAGCATCAAGTCATCGCCACACACCGGGAATTTAGTGGAACAGTCAACGAGGTCAGGGTTTACCCTCGTGTTATTGCACGTCGAGCACTTCAATATGACGCAGTTGCAGTTGTATTGGCTCATTGCCATCCAAGCGGACATGCGGAACCAAGCCAGTCAGATATAACAGTCACAACCGAAATAAAAAACGGTTTAGACCTTCTGAATATTAGCGTTTTGGATCACATAATCGTGGCTAAGAGAAATCATTACAGCTTTGCTGAGCATGGTCTTATATAGAATCAATGCCTGCTCAAAGCCTGCGTTTCGACGTGGGCTTTTTTACGTCTATTTTTCAAACCCAGTGGGTGCAACAATCCCCATCGGGTGAATTGCGCCTCCTTTTAAAAGGAAGCCTACCAATGTTAGTTCTTATCCCCGCCCATCCTCAGCATAAAAGCAGCCGTGACATATGGCTCAACCCTGCGTTTGTTGTGAGCGTAAATCAAGTTGATGATAACTACGTTCTCGTGACCGGAGGAACAGAAATCGTTCTCGTTGAATGTGGTTACAACAACCAATACTGCGTTGTCCGCGTTCACTACACACAAGCTGAGATCGTAAGTTTTCTAACAGGCAGCAATGAACAAGCAACGGGTATTACTCAAAGCCTATTGCCTGTCAATGAAGAGAAGAATCCAGCAGAAGTAATACGCTAACCTTTACAAGCCATAGCATTTTCATTCCTTTTTTAAACCCAGCGGGTGCATCGACACCTAACGGGTTGGTGTACCTGCTTATTAAGAGATACACCATGAAAAAGTTAGCAATTTCCATTACCGGCAAAACAACGTCAGATTTAGAGAGTTCCATCCGTGAGGTTCTACGGCTGATAAGTAATGGCAATACTTCAGGCTTCGATTCAAACGAGTCAGGCCAATATACTTTTGAAGTAGACAGCCAAACGGAGCCCAATATCTTTCCAGAAGAGTTTAGCAAAGGGCATTGGTATTTAGATCTTGAAACCAGTCAGCTTTATATCGTTCCCAATAGCCTGTATGCGATTGCCGAAATTATCGGGGCTGACGATGAAAAGCTAGAGTTACTAAACACAATTTATCGAGAAACACCATTCAATAAAATTAATCCATTAATGGTCGCTGCAAAACTCCATCTTGAAATTGTTATTGATGGACTTAAGCGCTTTGACTCAGATGATGAGTTTTACTACGTAGCGTAATTTTTTTTAAATCTAAATTGGAAATATATAATGACCATTCACTCAACACATCCAGATTTTATTACGCGTGTTCATTCAAATGTTCTACTTATTAAAGCTGGATATGATGTTAATGACCCAGATGTTATAGATTTAGCTTACCAGCCCGAACAATTAAAAGACAATGTTATTGACAAACAACATAAATCATTAAATATAAACACATTGGAATATTATCTTGATAATTTATATTCTCATTGTGAAAAATCAAATACATTATTTGACAAATCAAATGGAAAATTAATAGATACAATGTGTGATAATTTAATAATCACTTTAATTATTATATTCATATTCTTTACAGCAACATTGGCCGCTATAGATAGCTTTCATTCAAAAGAGTTTACATTTATCTCTGTTGATGAAGTTCAACATTCCTGCTTCTCATTTGAAACATCAAAACCATACTCATTTTCGCCTGGAGGAAAATATACGTTTAACGGAAAAAACTATCGGTGCGAACAAGTAGCCAATTTTTACCAATGGATACCTATCGATAGCAATGCAAATAACTAGAACTAGCGCTTAATTCCAGCGCTAAATAACAAAGCCACTCCCTTTTCAGGGGAGTGGCTTTGTTGCAGCTCACACATATAGGGAGTGGCCGCACTTTGGCCTAAACCATCACTCGGGCTATGTAAGGTTTTGAAGTAATATCGGTCGTTGAATTTGAAAGCGGGACTATTTGTTTTTCTAAGGATTAGATAGTATGTAACCATGACTAATCAATGAGTAGTAAGCGGTGCAAAACTCTCCCGTACTAAAATTGCAGGACATGGCAAGTTCAACCTCAACTAGCATTGAAGAATTGCTATCAAGAGCAAAGATGATATCGGTAAAGCTAGGCTTACAAGATATATCCGATTGGCTTGAATATGAGCTAAATGGTTATCCATCAGCAGACATTCTTCCTGATTACCGAATTTTAAAAGATATTCCAATTAAAGCATGGAATCCATACAGGGGATGGATTCCATGTGAGGTTGGTAATTTTGCAAATAGTAAAACACAGGATATTTACGACGAGCTAACAACGGTTAGCATCAGCCAACCAGTGTCAATGCTGACTGAATTAGCCAAAAGTGAAGAAACGTTGCATGCTGATCTACCTTCTTATCTGGCTACTTTATTAAAGGCAATGACTAACACCAATTTCCAGATAAAATGGTTTATCCCCTCAACTCAAATGACTAAAATACTTTCAAACACGCGCTCAAAAATACTCGACTGGGCATTGTTGCTTGAACAAAAAAATATTTTAGGTGAAGGATTACAGTTTTCTAATGAAGAAAAGAAAGGGGCGGCAGAAATGACAATAAATAATATTAACTTCCATGGAAATGTTAATAACGCTGGAACAATAGGTGCAGGTAATACTGGTGATATTAGCCAACAAAACAGGATCATTGCAGGTGACTTCAGTTCGCTTGAACATCAACTTAAAGAGTATGGCATCCAAGATAAGGATATTGCTGAATTAAAGCTGGCTGTTGATGGCTCTCCTGCTCCTACTTCATCAGCTAATTTAGGTCATAAGGTTGGAGGTTGGCTTGGAAATATGATTGGAAGCGCTTACTCAGGTAGCCTTAAAATTGCCGGATCAGTTGCTCCAACTCTGCTTACTAATGCGCTCTGCCACTACTACAATATTCCTGCTTGATCCCCTTGGAATTTGGGAAGCTGAACGGGCACTTTCAAGCATCCTCAATACTATTTGAAAGAGCCCGCATTAACTTCATTAAGGTTCCGTAGGAAAGTAGCTGACTGAAATCATACATACGATATCTAACGCCACAGCCTGAGTGTAGTGGTCTAATCCCAGCAGACACCTCGATAGGGCATTATTCATCCTAACGAGGAAATAACATGACTAAACGCACTGAATATGATGCCAGCTTTAAACTGGAAGTGGCTCGCATGGTGGTCGATCAAGGATTGACTGTTACCCAAGTAGTGAACGATATGAAGGTGGGTCGCACTGCAGTTGATCGTTGGGTGGCGCAGTATTTGGCAGAGAAAAGCGGCTCACCGGGCATTGGCAAACCGCTAACGATTGAGCAGCAACGCATCCGCCAGCTTGAATCTGAAAACCGTCAACTCAAGTCGGATAACGAACTGTTAAAAAAGGCATCGGCCTTCTTTGCCCGCGAGCTGAAATAGCGTACAGCTTGGTTGATCAGTGGCAACAGAAGGCTTCGATTGCGCAGGCATGTCGCTTACTAAGCGTCAGTCGTGCCAGCTACTACGCAGCAAAAAGGCGGCCGGAAAGTCCGGCGATTTGCTCAGAAAGCGTTCATTTAAAATCGGCGTTTACCGAGAGCCAGCAGACCTTTGGCAGTCGACGCTTGTTAACTGAGATGCACAAAAAAGGCATTCATATTGGGCGGTATAAAATTCTCAGATTGATGCGTGAAGCGGGCTTAGTGCCTGTTTGGAAGAGAAAATTTGTGAGCACGACGGATAGTAACCATGCATTACCAGTGGCTGAAAATGTATTGAATCGACGCTTTAACCCTACAGAACCGAACCTGGCGTGGGTGGCCGACATCACCTATATTCGCACGCGCTCCGGCTGGTTGTATTTGGCGGTGGTACTGGAGCTGTTCTCGCGCAAAATCATTGGTTGGGCGATGTCGGCGACGATGCCGGCGGAGTTGGTGTGCCGCGCGCTAAAGATGGCGATTGGCGCGAGAAAGCCAGCTGCGGGTTTGATTATGCATTCGGATCGCGGCAGCCAATATGCCAGTCACGAATATCAAGCGTTGCTCAGGCAGCACGGGATGGTGTGCAGCATGAGTCGCAAAGGCAATTGTTGGGATAATGCGGTAATGGAGCGTTTCTTCCTGAATTTGAAAATGGAGCGCGTGTGGCGACGGGATTACGCGAATCACTGGGAAGCTGAAAAGGACGTGACCGAGTACATCGTCGGCTTTTACAACTGCGTGCGGTTACACTCGGCACGTGGCAATTTACCGCCGATTATTTATGAACAAGAAATGGCAGCAAAAAAACCGATCTTGGTGTCTGAAAATACTTGACCACGTCAAACTGCCTGACTTATGGACCACCTTTAACACCGTTCAAGAAAACTTGATCCGTGGCGGATTAAGAGGAAGAACAGCCAAAGGGAACCGGACGTCAACACGCGCAGTGAAAGGCGTATCTGAGAATGTACGCCTGAATAAAGCCTTGTGGACGCTGGCCGAAAAAATGGCTCAGCTTAAGCATTAATTTTTAAAATCGCACCGAAGCTATTATGGTGCTTATCAACGGAGAGTGTGGGCCTTAGGCCCGCGCTCTTTTTTTTGAGGAAAATATTTATGCTCACTACTTACGAAATGGCAACTCTTGCAGCCTTATGCTCTGAAGTTGAAAAACAACGACGTAATGCAGATTATGCTTTCAGATGGGGAATATGACCTAACGTTGCAAAGACGGATCCACATTCCAGATTTCACCACAGCTCTTAACTTAATCACGACTGCAGAGTCTTTAGAACAACTCAAGAAAATCATCGTGAGGTGCGATGCCCTTTATCTCCAAGGAAGCCTAGAAATGGCAGATGAAAATTAGTAAAAAACCACCATTAAAAGACAAACCCCAGCCTTATTACTTTGGAATTAAGCCGGGGGTTTTTTTAATTTTTATTGCTATAAAAAATGTAAAAATGACACAAAAAACAAACACCATATATATACTTAAAAATCAAAAAAATTCTTTAGCTGTTTATAATGCCTAACTGAATTTGAATATTTTTTCAATAATTCATCACTGACATTTTTCATCGATTCAGAAAATTGAGGCTTCAAAGAAAATGTACCTGTAAATTCAAGCGAATACTTATTTAAAGCATTGAGATACGCCAGCATAATTTCTCCCTCTTCAAGAGGGTTTTTCCCCCATGATCTTAACATAGCTAAATCGTGAATTTTCTTTTCAATTTCACTCCCGGCCTCCACAAAAAGCTGACATTGCTTTTTTAAAAAATCTCTATCTCTCATTGCATTGCCGTCAAAGATCGTCAAACCATCAATATCAATATCTTTAGCGCTTGTTACAAGTTCATAAATTGTTGTCATTACAATCCCCCTTGGTTTAAATAAAAATATATGAAACAGAAAAGCAATCAATCTTCATCAGCGTCCATACCAAAATCAATTAGGACTTGCATGATGCGGCCTTCAGCATTCCGCCTTACCTTTACAGGATACTCTCCATCGCCATAACCCGTAGAAAAGGCTGCGGCAAGACCTGTCACTTGCCCTCCACCATTGCGAGAAGTTCTGCTTACAGAGTTGTAGTTTAGCCCCTCTGATATAGGATCTTCCATCCGGCTCCAATCAGAAGTCTTGAGTAACTGGTTCATTGTCTTCCCAAACAAAGAAATAACCTCATCATAGTGGTCAAAATCCTTACGGTACTCCAGTATCTGGCCAGAGACTTTATTATGCTAACGCCGGATGTCTTGATACTGTTCGATTTTCCAGTGGTCATTGATATAACACGGATCAATCAGTATCAATTGGCCACTATCCACACATACGGTAGTAATCTGCTCCCAGTCAATACTACTGATACTCATATCAATTCCCTTTCTCTCATCACGTTCTATTTTGGTAATCAAATATAGCCATTTCGGCTTGGAATTAAACAATCATTGCTTTTTGATGACATGATAAGATTACCACGCAATGCCTGAATCCAGCCCCGCTCATACTCATTAAACTGCACTGAACCTTGCTCGAAATGTATCTGCAACGGCAGCCCGGATAAGAAATTTTCTTGGCCTAATAGAAATTCATTAGATTCCATCAGCAATGTTCCTTACTATTTTTCTTATTTCGCTCACGCAATTCAATAGCAGACATTCCTTGAATAAGTCCAAGTATGCAATGAAGCACTCCAGAAAAAACAATAAAATACAAAATAAAATCAAATAAGCTAGATGAACGGCTTAAAGTGATTCCAGCAACATAAGCCGTCATTATTAAGCCAATAGAAATGACTATAGCGTAAAGTGCGCTTTTTTTAATACAAATACACCACTTATAAATGGCGAGTAATTGATTGTTTGTCATTGGTATGAACACGATTCATCGCAAATTGAAGAGGAAAGTTGTATATGGGCGATCACTTTATTTTTCGCCTTAGATAGAAGAGCAAGTCCTTCTTCACGCTCAACTTCATTTGCAAAATTAGCCTGCGAAAAACAAGCACCTAGATTTTCTAATGCAGATCGTGCCTGCAAGTAATCCGTAGATGGAAGAGTGTCAAAAAATTTAAAAAATCTTTTTGTCTCTTTTTTCATTTGATTTAAAGCGTAACTCATACCAATCACTCCAAATTACTTCGTAAAATTAAATCGGCCATTATTTTATATGCATAGCTGACGATTCTATCGCTTTCCAATACGCAATTAGGCCAATAGATAAGATTCACACAAAACCGAACAGAAATAAAAGACTTGATGCTGTACGTTATCCGGTAGATATTCTCCAGCCAAAGCCCCTGTAAGCTTTACGCTACCAAACCTCAATAAATATTATACCAATCGAAAGCAACGAAACAACTTTAAAAATGGATCGACAACTTAAATTTCGCTATTTATTAAAATAAAAAAAACCTCGCTTAATCCCCGGAGAAGGGATTAAAGCGAGGTTAAGATTCAAAATCATAAAGCAACTTCTTTACTTTCCTGAGAGACGCGACTGTCCTCATCAAGCGGTAAAGGTAAAGACTGCTGCTGTGCATCACTAGGTGTTTCCGGTTCAACTAACTCCCCCATCAGCTCCATGATCTCCTGCCGAAGATCATCCGGTAAATGATCAAACACCGGGTGGGCCTTTAACTTAGCAACAGTTGCATACAGCTTTGGTGCAGCTTTTTTTACCTGTTTTTGATGAACTGTCTGCGGATTTAAGTGCTTACTTGTAATCTTTACGCGAGCACTATTATCAACAACACCGCCTGTCACAGAAAGGTCAGCTTTAGCTCTTAGTTCTGCCAAAGCTTTTTCCAGAACTTGCACAACATTGCTTCCGTGCTCTTTAATTGCATCGATGGCCACATCAACAGCGACTAATCGCTCCTGAACCATTTGACGAACACGAAGAGGGGAAGACATCAGTAATAACAAGCGATCAACATGAGTGACCGATACGCAGGCACTATGGGCAATTTCAGCAGTTGTCTTACCAAACTGCATACTCAGCCGCTTAAAAACCACAGCCTTTTCATACTGGGTTAGTTGCTTACCCGAATTGCTTTGAACCAATCCCAGCGTGATATCTTCCATCGACGTGCCAGAAGAAACCGTCACTGCGTAAATCGTTTTGATTTGATCCTCTTCACTTAGCTCAGAGTTAGCCAAGAGTAGGGCCTCATACCGGCAGTGGCCATCTGTAATATAGATAACATCATTTAAGCCTTCTTTCGCTACGAAGACCTCCATTGCTCCATTTTTCTTAAAACCATGAGCCTTCATGCTGTCTGCCAGATATCGGATATGTGCGTGATATTCCTCATCTTTCACGCGCACATTGAAATCAGGCAAAATTTTCAGCATCTCAACAGTTGGCTGCCAAAGATCGGCACTACCTTTTGTGCCTTTCATGCTGCCTTTAATTGAGCCAGGAACCAAATCTTTGATTATTGATTGATCATCGGTCATTAATAATACCTATTAAATAGTATGGCATGCCATAGAATGTACATGCTGAATATTGAATGATTAGGTATTTCATAACAAGAGGGGAATAAATCCCCTTTTACTATAAAATACCCATTGTGAATTTTTTACTTATTATAACATAATGCCAGTTTAATTTATTAATGGAACATATAACGCTCCAAATTGCTTAGCAAGCTAAGAATATAAAAGATACTTTATATTAAAATCCTTAAAACATAAGCGTCAATGATCGCTTATGTCCCATACAAAGCATATTTAATCTATTTTTAACATACGCATGCATGCGTTCCCTTGCACTATTCCTCAAGAAAACCTCCATACGTTTGATACTCTCTATTTTTGCACTTAAACGACGCTGCAAAGGATGGTTTTTGTTTTCAAAAAAAATAACTAATTCATCATCTGAGCAGTTTTCAAAATTCTGCCCTGATTCGCGCATTAGCTCTTTTTGAATATCACAAAATTCAGCCCTAGTTAATTGGCCTGAATTAACTTGGCAAATCAGACTGTTTAGCTCATTGCCTTGCTTCCAATTGGTTGTCCCACTCAGCTTGTCTAACATGCCCAGCGCTTTTAAATGATATGAACAACACATTTCTTCTGCTGCAAGCTCAAGTGTTTTATATGTGCCGTGCGACGTAAATCCTGAATCTCGGAAATATTGAATACGATAGGCCCCATCTTCAGGGGTGCTCATTTCGGGCAATATCACGGCCCATTGATCCCCCGAACGATTAGAGAACTCAACACCCACAGGATTACCCTGCGTGGACCCCATAACCCATTCATATTTACGCTGTAAACCTAGCGTAAAATTTTTCAATATGCACAATGACGGCCCACGGGCTTGTTCTGCCTGTGCACCAGGGCAACGATACTTTCTCATAACACCTCCAAAAAAATGAACGAGAGGTGCCCCCTAGAGGTTGCACCCTCTAAGGATTTGAAATTTTTTTATCCAAAAATAATCTTTTTTAGATAAAGTCTGGACGAAAAAAAACGCCTCTGAGGGCGTTAACTAAACATCGTATTAAACGAAATAGATCAAGTACCGAGTAGGTACATACTGCGTTTTCAGCTCGCGTTCAGTTCCCACGTCAAATATATTGATAAAAGCATGAAATTGTATTGTCATTGAAGGCTGGTTTTCTTGCAATAGCAATGCTACTTAAAAAAATTCGGTATCACCAAAATGAACAGTACTTGGCCAAGACGCGATTTAAGTTAGTCAAGATAGGTTAAAAGAGCTCGAGCGGGTACATCCATCTGCTTACCAATACTTTCACCCTGTGTCTGCTCAACCTCCCTCATGGGTTGACCACGATACGATACAGCAGACGTAATAGTTCGCATCTTATTGCCCGATTTGGCAAAAATGTAGGTTTGCCCTAGTCGGATCGTCATGACTTTTTTCCTTTGAATTTATGCCAAAATTTTCAAGCAAGTGCTTTGGGTGTTTTAAAAAGCAGTTTCAATGTTTTGGGTTAATTGCTGAGGTAGAATCACTGAATATGCTTTTGCCTTTACTGGAGCGGCCAACCACAATTTTGTGACCGGGCTTTGGTTCGATTACCCAGCTTTCACCATCACCAAACTGCGACGGCTCAAGTTTTGCCTCAAGCTCACCTTTCCGCCAGCGCTGAAGTTGCTGTTTAATCCATTCGTTCATGACCGTTATTTTCCTTTGCCTAGTTGACTCAATTGCGCTGGCAATTGCTAATAGACCAGCACCGATATATGCGCCAGCAGCTGCTACATTTGAGCACTTATGCCCACGCTCACAATCAATAGCAAAAGACAGATTAAGTTTAAGAATTAAAATATATTATTTATTTTGTATCGAAATATTCTTTCTCAACATTTTCAATTTTTTCAATATCCCTTATAAAATCTGGTCGCATAGATTGCCTTTTTTTAAAACGATACTCTTTCCCATTTATGTGTAAAGGAAAAAACTCCGTTAATATCTTTAGGCTTACATCAAGAGGCATCGGGTGCTCAAAAGACAAGGCAACAACTTGAATTTCGGATAAGGAATAGGCAGGTCGTCCATCAACGTATACTTGATATATTGGAGCGCTCAAAACAGCACAGCCAAATTCAACAAAAAGTCGATCTTTCGCAGTCCTTGCTGAGCTAGACTCTAAAATTTCGAAACTACGGCGAATTTCCATCACTAGCTTAGCAACTAAATAGAGCACAAACAAAATAGATATATACGACAATATAAGAAACATATAATATACCCGTGATTGATAAGTCGCCACAAATTAGCATTTATTCAGAACGGGTAATTATGAAGCATCATTTAATGTAATATTTTCTTTAATGAGTGCTAATTAGCCATAAAAAAAGCTTAAAAAACAAACAAAAACATATGAAATTTTAATTAACTCATTTAACAGACAAAAAAAGGGGGGAAAGCCCCCCATTTCAATCCGCCACGCCACAATTAGGGTGCAATACCAATATCCCCAGTGTACCTTTCAGGTCCATCCTAACCTGCACAAGTCAGAGCGATCCGTTAAACTTCACTCGGCTCAACCTGCTTGATATATGGTTTTACGCTTATGATCGCAGTATCTTCTAAAATCACATATTGAATGCCACGATCACTAAGTCCGCTAGTTTCCATGGCATGGAGCGTGCCAAAGATCATCCAAATACCCAATTGTGCAAGGTGTAGATTACGTTCTTTCTTTGTAAATTTAGATATAGTCATTTCAATAATATCACGAGCATCCAGTGTATCCTTAGAAGGAATTTCACATTTAGCTAGATGCAAAAGTTTAACTATTGAAGAACGAGCCTCAAAAGTCTGTTTTTTAAAAGGTTCATCAAGGTTAATGACGTAACTCCTATTTCCCCTTACCTCAACCTCATATATTTTCCCCTTCCTGTAATGATAACAACCAGCAACTAATAGATCTTCAGTTAAATATACTCCTGGACCAAAAGGAGTATCATTTTGTGCAAAGGCAATTTTTAAGCTCGTAAGATCAGGCAGAACGGAACCATGGAATAATCTTAAGGGAATATGCGGAATATTCATTGTCATAATTCAATAAATTAGTTGGTGATACTATCAATAGGTTAAGGAAATATAATCTCCCGCACCGGCCCAATACCATCAAGCCGTAGTTTTTTCTCTCACAGTTTTACCTGTAATATACAAAACCGCACAGCCAGCAATTCCAATATATACAGGAGCTTCAGAAACTTTAACCAACATAGAAGAATCAAAAGCCGCAAGAATAAAAAACACGCCGGAAGGAAAAGAACTTCCTGTAATACCAACGACAAACATGTCCTCGACGGTAACAGGTTTAGATTTAAGTACGCGATAACCCCAGGCAGTGAGCATTACAATTAATCCACAAACAACCGGCGCAACCTTTATGCAGGTATTCAGATCAAAGGTCATCTGGAACCTTCTTTGCATGCTCAGCCAACGCATACCCAATCAATGCCCCAATAACCGCCCCAACAGGCCCCGCTAGACTCGCCCCAAGAATCCCACCACCGATAGCAGCCCCTCCATCAGAAACTTGATCGGCAACTTTTGGCACCTGCAAATGAAAGCCCGTGCGTTCAATATTATCGAGAATTTCGTTTGCATCAGCTCCTATAATTTTCTGCCCAAGATTAACTTCTCGCGACTTAATAAACGTCAATGGGCCAAGCTGATCGAGCACGCTGGAAACAACGGCACCTGGATCCTTATCTGCCATCACAAAGAGGTAAAGATCTGAGCGTGTCTCAGGCCTGTAAATATCAATATTCATCCCGTCCCTATTAATTAATATGTCGATGTCTTTGGATTTTACCTTTCTTTTACCCAAGGTCAACCTTACTGTTTTTTTTAATAAGGTTCAATTACCGCAAAAAAAACCCAGCAAGCCGCTCAGGCACACATAACCCCATCGCGAAGCGAGAGCGGAGCAATTTGAAAATATTGATCGCTGAATTATCCTAAATCTTCCCTTGGATATTTAGTCATTGCGAGAATTAGCTGTTCACAGTCAAATCTAGCTTGGCCATAAACCCCACCAGCATCCCAAAACTCCCCCTGTGACGTTTGATAGTTCTCTCCAGCAGCAATACACGCTTCCCCACCGCAGGCTTTAGCGGCATGCCGGTAGCCAGCTTGGTAATCAGCTGATTTAACATCAATCTGAACGGCCATAAGCATTCCTTTGCCTGTTCACACTTTAAAAGATACTTTCTGTTTCTTTATGCCGTTGATTTGAATCATCATCGACATAAATCATCGTGGTATTCATATTGCTATGCCGTAAATTACGCATCACATTACGTAACTCAATGCCATGATCAACCTGCCATTTTCCATAAGCATGACGCAGCCAATGTGGGCTAGCACCGCTCACCACCTCGGCCTGCTCCAAACGCCCCTCATTTTTCAGCTCAAGCGCAATGTCTGCCAATACCCCTTTAATGATGCGATAGAGTGATTTCCTATCCAAAATCATAGGCGTGCGCGTAGACACATTGATGCCAAGCGGCAATAGCAGAGGTAAACGTGCAATTTTGCTCTGAGTTCCCGTTACGCCAAAGCAGACACGGTATTCATACAAAATAGGTAATAACGCGGGAGGAATCGGAACCTCAGCCCGCTTTCCCCCTTTACCAACAACACACCAATACCAGCGCGTAATATCACCATCTCGTCTACCAACAAGATCACCCGAATATGTGGCAACCCCCTCGCTTGATCGCGCACCGACCATGAGATAGAACGCCATAACGAATCGTGAACGAGCAAGCTTTCTTTTTTCTATGAGAGACGCACAACCTGGATATGTCAGGTTTTTTGAAAAAGCTAAAATCCGTTCGATGATCTCACTCTCAAGTAATCTAGCCCTTACGGAAGTGCGAGCATCTTGCCCCTGGCTACGCCTTAATTTGCGCGATAAAGCGACTGGATTGCCTTTTAAGTAATTCGCCTCAACAAGGTAACTGAACAGGGATTGCAGACAAAGCATGGTGTGATGGATCGCTCCGGGCTGAAGTCCATGAACAAACGGTTTCCACTCCGCATGTGTCCGAGCCCTTCTTGGCCCACACCATTTAACGGCAGGCTGAGGATCCGCTAAAAAAAGGGTGTACCTTAAAATATCCTCTCGACTGACATCACTAATTCCACGCCAAGTTTCCGCCAACCACAACATGAATCGCTCCGCCTCCTTTCGATAAGAGACTACGGTATTCGGGCTGCCCGTATATTCACTTAACCAACACAGCACGGCTTCGGCATCATTCATTGCAGAAATTTGAGCGGTCCCAGATGCACGATTTTTCCCATCAGGAATAGGCCAGTGCACAAAAGAACCTTCAAAAATTTTAGGAAAAGTAGGGGCAAGAAGTGCAGTCATCATTCAACCCCGCCCACAACAGCCCCTGCTATAGGCTTGAAAACCAATTGCTCAGCTGCCAGTTCAAGCCGCAGGCACTTCAATTCCAGCTCATTCCGCCGGATATTGTCTTGCTGAGCCTGCTCATTCATCGCGCTTATCTTTTCCAATGCACCATCTAACCTAACTCGTTCATGAGCAAGATCCGAACTTAGTTCATTTCCACGCTGTGTGGCCAATGCTAAGTACTGGGTAGATTGCTCAAGTTTATGGCTGCAATCCCGAGCTTCGATTTGTAATTCTTCCAGCCTTTTACTTATAACGGCCACTTGCTCCTCGGCCGATCGCTTTATTAGTTTTGCCTCAGCAAACTGCGCCTGCAATTTTTCATGCGTGATCACAGAAGCTGAATGCAGCGCAGCGTCCCACACAGCTAAAATAGGTGCAATTAGCGGCTCAGGGAGTGGAGGCTGCTGTAATTGCTGGGAAACACGCAATCCAAGTGACTCTTTCCATTCATTCAGCACACCTTGCAGCACCGTATTGGACCCTGAGTTACCCAAAAGCTGACGCAACTTTGTGATGCTTGAGGGTAATTCATGCTGCTTAAAAAACATATCATCTAAAATAGCCGCGGCTTTAGAGCGTGTATTAGTGAGTTCTAGTTCTGCATTAGGCATGAGTCACTACTTTAGAGAATTGAGAAGTTCCAGCATTTTTTAATTGGCTCTGTTCAATAACATCCAACATCACATAGAGCAGAGTTTCTTCAGGAAGAAAACGCCATTGATTACATAAGTTCACAACCGCTTTCCCCATTAAATAATCTATATTTTCATCATAAACAAAAAAACCATTTAGTTTGTACTGTGCATGTAATTCAAAAAGTATTGACTTCAGCTCATCTAAAGATTTTCTACGTAATAAAGGCAGACGTGTGTTTTTCCTTATTTTTTCCGTAACATTTAAACATAGGAGTATTTTATCAAAGTGTGCAGGCCCCATTTTTTCGCTAGAATACATTTCTACCGCCATAAAAATGGGAACAACTAAATTATTGTATAATTCAGCAGAAATAAACTTTTTTTGTTTTTTATTGAATGGATTCATTTTTCTCTTAAGCCATTATTCAGGATGCTACTAATATAGCGAAAAACTGATTATAGACAAGCATTAGGCAGAGCAAAAGGGTAGTGCTTGCTTAAAATATCATTGAGCTTATCAATTAAATATTTCTGCAAGAAAACAATATGCGCCGTGCCTTTTTTAAACCAGCGAACAGAGAAAAAATCATTCTGAAAGAATCTTTGCCCACTCCTTTCTTGATTCCCGATCAAGTAGCTCATTGCATGTCGATGATCTGGCTCTGGCCGGTTACATAGTTTACAAAAAACTCTCATTAAATCATCCAACTTATTTGTAGCTTCACTTCTAATATAAAGAGATTTTCCGCACATAGTGGAGCTAAAGTAGTTAATTATTACTTTCTTCCCAAATTTGAACGGCTGATTAGTTTTGTGATCCCACGAGAGATTTTTAAATAATTGAATCACGCCACGTTCTAACATTTCCTCCCTTTGAGCATAAAGAGAATTAAATGTGGACTCAATCGCATTTCTATCTAGGGGAACAACAACTCCTTTTCGTAATTGATCCTCCCACTGCTCGCGAGCGGAGCTATCCATAAACGAACGAATTCCAGATTCATTCATCAAATAACGCCAACCATTAATATCCAACACCCTAATCAGTGACTCAACGCCGCATTCCAGTAAGCGATGCTGGCTTGGCATATGATTCGAATACTTAGACTCTAAAACCAGCAAATCTGATAAGTCCCCCAAATGAGCTTCACCGGCCAACACAGCGGCTTCGCAAAGTAGCCGATGCGCCTCTGTTAGGCGCTCAATCACAGCGCTACGCTGCAGCAGCATTTTTTCAATACTCACACTAGGAATTAAGCTCATTTAGCGTTGCTCTAGGTAATTACTTTGCGACAAAGAAGAGGAGGTCATCCAGGCAATCAAATTCGCCGATGGATCCGCTGGCAAAGAGCACCAACAGAGCACATCGCGACTCACGTCTGCACCATCAGAATTATCTTCAACCCACCGAACAAAATGCGGATCGTCTTCGTTTGGACTGCTACATATCACCACTGTTTTTCTGCCGCCTTTCAAAAATGCCAACACGGGCTTTGACTGTGGCCACCCATATAAATTTTCTGACAACAGAGGTAGCACTCCAGTTGATTCCCACGCCATAAAATTATTCCTTTTAGACCATCAATCTTTAAAACCACTTGGTTTGAAGCAAAACTCATTTGCTTTGCAATACAAATACAGAATACAGCATGTTTTTTTGCACACAATGGGCAAAGAAGGCCAAAAAGCCATGGATGTAAAAATAAATGAATTATCGTATAATTCATGCATATCTACATGAATTGATTTATCAATGCCCCATAACGATTATTATGGGACATTTGGGTATGAATTAATCCTGTCACGTTACGCACGTTTGTGCGCATAAATTTGTTCACTTTTTTCGCATAAATTTGTTCACACCTATCTTTCACTCATTTATTCGCCTTCATTCCATTTTAGCCTTAGCTTCTGTGACTCCTCGTGCCAACGTTCATCTTCTGAATGGATGTACAAATTGGTAGTCCTTGGGTCCACATGGCGAGCATCTTTTTGGACAAAAGTGGTATTCATCCCCGAGTCGACGCGAGCTGTAATACTGGTATGCCGCCCCCAGTGAGCTGATGCTGCCACTAATTTTTCTTTCTTATATTCCATGTCTGGAGGAAGTAAATCCGCGGCCACTTTGAATAATTGCTTTAGAATTTGATTGAGTCGACGAGCCGTTATCGGTGTTCCGTCCTTAATTGATACAAGCAATGGGCTCATGTCTTTCGATGATGGAACTGCACTGAGTCCACGGAATTTACGATATTTGACCAGAGCTAGCACCATGTCGTCGGGAACCGGTACTTTGGCTCGTTTATCGCCTTTACCTACGACGTACCACCACCACAAACCACGTTCCTCGCGAAAACTATTCATGCGCTGATGCTCTAGCTCACTTGCGCGTGGCCCGAGCATATATAAGAAAGAAATGATAAATCTCAACCGCTCTTTTTCTTCAGTTTGGCGAATGGTTTTTTCAGGCATCCCATCGATTGCTAGCGTGACGGCTGTAGTGGTCTAATCCCAGCAGACACCTCGATAGGGCATTATTCATCCTAACGAGGAAATAACATGACTAAACGCACTGAATATGATGCCAGCTTTAAACTGGAAGTGGCTCGCATGGTGGTCGATCAAGGATTGACTGTTACCCAAGTAGTGAACGATATGAAGGTGGGTCGCACTGCAGTTGATCGTTGGGTGGCGCAGTATTTGGCAGAGAAAAGCGGCTCACCGGGCATTGGCAAACCGCTAACGATTGAGCAGCAACGCATCCGCCAGCTTGAATCTGAAAACCGTCAACTCAAGTCGGATAACGAACTGTTAAAAAAGGCATCGGCCTTCTTTGCCCGCGAGCTGAAATAGCGTACAGCTTGGTTGATCAGTGGCAACAGAAGGCTTCGATTGCGCAGGCATGTCGCTTACTAAGCGTCAGTCGTGCCAGCTACTACGCAGCAAAAAGGCGGCCGGAAAGTCCGGCGATTTGCTCAGAAAGCGTTCATTTAAAATCGGCGTTTACCGAGAGCCAGCAGACCTTTGGCAGTCGACGCTTGTTAACTGAGATGCACAAAAAAGGCATTCATATTGGGCGGTATAAAATTCTCAGATTGATGCGTGAAGCGGGCTTAGTGCCTGTTTGGAAGAGAAAATTTGTGAGCACGACGGATAGTAACCATGCATTACCAGTGGCTGAAAATGTATTGAATCGACGCTTTAACCCTACAGAACCGAACCTGGCGTGGGTGGCCGACATCACCTATATTCGCACGCGCTCCGGCTGGTTGTATTTGGCGGTGGTACTGGAGCTGTTCTCGCGCAAAATCATTGGTTGGGCGATGTCGGCGACGATGCCGGCGGAGTTGGTGTGCCGCGCGCTAAAGATGGCGATTGGCGCGAGAAAGCCAGCTGCGGGTTTGATTATGCATTCGGATCGCGGCAGCCAATATGCCAGTCACGAATATCAAGCGTTGCTCAGGCAGCACGGGATGGTGTGCAGCATGAGTCGCAAAGGCAATTGTTGGGATAATGCGGTAATGGAGCGTTTCTTCCTGAATTTGAAAATGGAGCGCGTGTGGCGACGGGATTACGCGAATCACTGGGAAGCTGAAAAGGACGTGACCGAGTACATCGTCGGCTTTTACAACTGCGTGCGGTTACACTCGGCACGTGGCAATTTACCGCCGATTATTTATGAACAAGAAATGGCAGCAAAAAAACCGATCTTGGTGTCTGAAAATACTTGACCACGTCAGGCGTTCCACATGTCTGAGTCTAAAAAACGCTCGACTTTTGAGTCTTGATCGAGTGTCCATTGCTGACTAGACGTCGTATCCGTTATCCCTCTCAGCTTCTTGCGCCTTTGTCTAATGAGTCCAAGTGGATTGCCGGTTACATAACCAGAGTCAACCCAATACGTCATCAGGCTGTTAATTGCAGCAACAGCGCCCATAACGGCCTTTTCTTCTATTGGCCCTACAAATGGCCGCCATCGATCAGTTGTGCGTGGAGCCTTGGGCCCACACCACACTTCAGCGGGCTGAGGGTCTGCTAGGAAGTTCATATAGCCTTCAAAATCTTGCCGTGTCAGCGACGAAACTGATTTTTCACACTCAGTCCATGCCCATAAGAACAAGCGCTCACATTCACGAGTGTATTGACGTAATGTGCCGGGTGATTCGCTGTATTCAGATAAGAAGGCAGACATAGCTTCAAGATCATTGTTGGCAGTGATCTGCAGGTGTTCTATCGGAGCTCGATATAAGCCATTGCTGCCGAGTAATTCTGGTTTAGGAGAAATTTCGATAAGTGGCCGAATTGTCTTTTCTGGGGACATGGATGAATTCCATCATAAATTCCGGCAATCCTAGCGTAAATCACTACTTCTGAAAATAACCATTTTCAGAAGTTACTTGGACTCACGTCTCCAGCTCACTAGCAACAATCCTTCTGGGGTTTTACATAGGCGCACGCAACCGGTCAATCAACTGGCGACATTGGCCTTTACCGACACGGCACAAAATACCGTACTGATTGGCGGCCCAGGCACGGGTAAAACACATTTGGCCACGGCGTTAGCGATCGGCGGGATCACGCATCACGGCAAGCGCGGCCGTTTTTATTCGACCGTGGATTTGGTCAATTTACTGGAAAAAGAAAAACGCGAAGGCAAAGCAGGCCGTATTGCACTCGCGCTTATGCGAGTGGATGTGGTGATTTTGGATGAACTGGGCTACTTACCCTTTCGTCAGGCAGGAGGCGCATTGCTGTTTCATTTGTTGTCGAAGCTCTATGAGCACACCAGCGTCATCATCACCACGAATCTGAACTTCTCGGAATGGTCGAGTGTATTTGGCGATGCCAAGATGACGACGGCGTTGTTGGATCGGCTGACGCACCATTGCCACATTGTAGAAACGGGGAATGACTCCTACCGTTTCCAGCACAGCAGCCTAGCAGCAAAAACGAAGATAAAACAAAGGGAGCAAAGCAGAAAGGAGGAAGCGAGTACCGAGGCTGAGCGGTTTTAAGCCGAACCTGAAGGCGTAAAAATAGCGGGTGAGTGGCCCGCTATTTGCTAGACTTATCCACAGTTGCTCCGATAAAAAGCAACGCTCGGCCCTGGGTCAAAATTCGATCGGCAGGGTGGGTCAAATTTCAATCGGCGTGAACAACCTATGCTCGCCAGCAGACCCTTATTTCCAAAGAATAGCCACATAAATGGAGGCACAAAAAAACAAAGAAGAAAAACCAACATGCCAATAAAAGACTCTCCAAAAGCAAGTAATAAAGCGCCTGCAGCTGAAATCCAGCAAAACATACCAGTCACTCCAAGAAACCACCATTTTATGGCATTCTTGATATGTGCTACTTTGCCACGTGAGCAGTGCGGATAAAGAGCAATGGTTCGATCTGCGGGGCGGGCAATGGCGACTAATTCAAAATAATCATCCCGCCATTCGCCAACCACATCCACAATATCATTGTTGGCAAAGGGGCTGCGCCAAACCCAGCCCTTCATTGCTTTACCATCCATTTCAAACTCTACATAATCGGCTTCTTCTTCCATATCCGATGCTGATATGGCAGCGCCCATTGCCAGCCCACTTGAGCCAATTGCCGCACTGGCAATGGCTGCCAAGCCCATCGCTTTATTATCATTTTGAGTAAAAAAGAAATTGGCATGTTCACGTGTTGATTTGTAATTGCTAATCTGGCCACTGATTTTTACTAATCCAGAAACCGAGGGTATTTGCTCAACAGGCAATATGCGTACTCCTTGTAATGGCGAATGCATGAATGAAAAATAGGCTCATTAAGGCGAGCACTTAGTATTTAAAATACATAGAGCCCAAGCTCATTTCAGTCTGGCTTAACAAGGAATTATCTTTTATTTCTTTCTTTATTTCTACCTTTCGTCCTTTTTTTCTCTCTTTCTTTCTTTTTATTTCTTTATTATTTTTTATTAATTTATTTTCTTTTTTTACTTCATTTTCTCTTTCTATTTTTCTTTCTTTAATTAATTTGTAAACTTCTGCCTGCGATGTCTTTGGTAAATCTATATTTGATGGGTTTTCCAAGCCAAGGGCATCAAAAACATAAGTCGCCACGTTGACAAACTTCATCGTTTTTCGTGAGTATAGAATCGCAAATATCCCCATAAATATATAGAGCCCAATAGGAACAGGCCAAACAGTACGTATTGCTAAAATAAAATCATCTAGACTATATATATATATTATTACCGACAAAAGAACGCCTAAACACCCGAGCAGACCCTTTTTCCCAAAGAATAGCCACATCAATGAGGGTACTAAAAAACAAGGAATAAAAAGTAAAAGGACAAGAAAAGATTCGCCGAGAGCGATTAGAAAAGCCATAGTAATAGCGGTAAAGCCGATCATGCCTGTCACACCAAGAAACCACCATTTAATCGCATTTTTGATATGTGCATGCTTGCCACGTGAGCAGTGCGGATAAAGGGCGATGGTTCGATCTGCGGGGCGGGCAATGGCGACTAATTCAAAATAATCATCCCGCCATTCGCCAACCACATCCACAATATCATTGTTGGCAAAGGGGCTGCGCCAAACCCAGCCCTTCATTGCTTCGCCATCCATTTCAAACTCTACATAATCGGCTTCTTCTTCCATATCCGATGCTGATATGGCAGCACCCATTGCCAGCCCACTTGAGCCAATTGCCGCACTGGCAATGGCCGCCAAGCCCATCGCTTTATTATCATTTTGAGTAAAAAAGAAATTGGCATGTTCACGCGTTGATTTGTAATTGCTAATCTGGCCACTGATTTTGACTAATCCAGAAACCGAGGGTGTTTGTTCAATGTCCAACATTATGATGCGTACTCCTTTTTTGCGTTATCGAGTGCATGCTTCATTTCTTCACTGTCTAAGTACGCACCCTGTTCATCTTTTTTACGACCAAAGGGGGTAAGGTTTAGCCATTTTTCTAAAGTATCATCGGTTATTTGCCAAATAATGATTTGAATCCCAAATGCGCCTACGGTAAGCCACAAACCCACTGACATAAAAAATATTCGTGTGGCAATAATTTCGCTCGCTTTTACGCCAAGAAAGGTCGTTATCTCAGCAAGGACAACATTACTTGTGACTCGCAGAATAATTGGTGCAGCATAAGTAAAGGTACTCGCACCAGTTAAAGCGGCTGATGCACCGCCAAGTGCGGCTTTTGCAATGTATAGAAAGGCTATAGGATAATCATCTTTCTGAAAGTTTTTATACGCATATATGCCATCCACAATCATGCCAATCATGCCTGCCGTGGCACTTAAGGAGCCACCAACAAGTTTCATTTTTTGAAAGCTGCGGCTATCCGCGCCTAATGCATTTTTAATGGGTGTGGCGGAGATATCGATAATGCCTGCGGTTAAACTTAATGCGGACGCACTAACTAGCCCCAGTGTTACAAGATCATTGTGGTAAAACGCGGTTAATCGGGTTAGGTTTACACCTTCAATAAGGATAACGGCTAAAGTCAGCCGCATATCTTTAATGGCTGATAAATGATCGACAGGTTTGCTCTTTTGGAAGGTTTCCCATGCCTTGCCTAGATTTTTACCCTGATTCGCACGGAAAGCGGCTTCTTGGGCTGTCACTGTCGCTTTTTTTGAAGTATGTCGATCTTTTCTACCCGTTTCCCGCTTGTTTTTCGAGCGGCTATCAATTTCTTTTCTGCGAAGTACATCCGCATTATGCTGTTCTTTAATTAAGACTTTGATATCCGCTGGGTCTACTAAGGCACGCGCGCCCAAAATCATTTGGATGAATTTCTCACCCAGATAATGCCCTGAAGTATTTGACTTAGTGATGTCTGCAACTTGATTAAATGCGGGCAAAAAATTTCGAAAGAATAGATCGCCCCCTGTTTTTATCCATGTACCAGGATTGCCTTTTGGCACGGCATGCAAAGCGATCCCAAAAGCTTTAGCTTTTGGATTGGGGTTAGGCTTTATTTTGGCATCAGCAAGTGCTTTCGCATTTGTTGATTCAACTGATAATGCCTTTTTGTACATATCAAATAATTTTTGCCCGAAGGTAAGAGATTTCATCCCCTCCTTAAAGTCCGCCTCGGTATAAGGCTTGTCTTTATTTTTTTTGGCCAGTTTTAAGAAATGCTCAAGTTCGGTGGCAATCTCTTTTTGATTCTGTGCTACTGCGCGATAAAACAAACTGTTTTTATCAATCTTGATTTGATCCATCCAAATCTTTAGTTTGCGTTTCCCTGATTCACTGGAATTGATACCCAGAATTGCCGCCCCAAAAACGCTTTCAAAAGCGAGGCCATCCGCAGGATTTTCATTATGAAAGTCTTCTAAGGTATCAATGAATAATGGGGCATCAAGCCAACGAACCAAAACTTGAGTGCGTTTATCTGCTAGCGATTCAATACTTTCGATCAGTTCTTTTTGATGATTTTTAAATTTTTTATATGCATCTTGATCGATATTATTTTCATACTTATCCCATGTCCTTGCCATGGATTTTTTCTTGGCTTCTTCCCGAGCGTACTCACTATTGGTCATTGGATATAAAGTGGCTTGTTTGGCCACGCTTTGAGTGGTTCCTCTATTGGAGATTGGATACGTACTATGAGCGACGAGTGGGCGATCTTCTTCTCTATCGATAGCTTCGCCACGTTGTATTGCTAAAGATTCCTTTAATGATTCAATACTCAGAATGGCATCAAGCTGAAATTCACGCTCTTGAGTGAAAAGCGCGAGATAAGCAGCAGGGTCGTTACGATATCCATTCAGCTCATGAGCCACCCCCACCGCATCCCATAGCGCCATGACATGAGGTGTGTTGCTGCCACCTGCACTTTTTTTTGCGCGAGATTGCATAAATTGCAGAGTCTCTGCGACCACGGCTTTGCGAGTGGTAACCCGATATTGCGTGCTGACCCTAGTCAGTTGCCCTTTTTCATAACTACCATCGCGCTTACTAAAAATCGGCATTTTCTGATCGTAGGGTAACTGAGCATTCGAAAAGCCTGGGCTGTATTCCATGATGCTTTCTAGTGCGGTTAAGCTGGCAGGGCTGCTATGCGGGTTTTTGGTACCAGCGGCCATGGCTTTAGGGTCGATTTCTTGCATTCTGGCGCTGCGCAGCTTGGCATCGCTGCCATATTGCGCCAGGGTTTCATCGCTCCATTTATGCTCGCTAAACGCGATCCATGTTGGGCCGCAATCGTCCGGCCGATCAATAATCAAGTGGTACAAGCGGCTATTGCGATGGCCTGCAGTTTGGCAAGTAATGCTGTCTTTAGGCGCGGAAGCCGCTTTGGGCGTGGGCTGTAGTAATAGCAGGCCATCTTCGGTAACGCTGTAGCACTCCCATTGCTTGGCACCACGGGCGTTTTTTGAGTAGAACAAATACACGTAGCCTGCACGAATGGTGCGCAATGCGTAATGAAACTCATCGCCCAAGGCAATGTCTTTTACCCTTGTGCCTTCCGCCCAAGCGGGTAACTTTGCTGCCACAGCCTTGGGCACAACGGCATAACGCACCGGCATAATGGGTAAGCCACTGGCTTGGCATGCTTTACATAGCTGACTCATGCTTTGGTAATTTCCTGAAAATTGAAAGGTAGTGCCCTATGTAAAACTAAACTGTGCTTGCGGCGATACTTTGCCAATCGCTATCACTCAGATCCGCAACCAAGCCGCCGTAATAGCTATCCGCCTGCCGCGCTGCAAGGCATTTTTGCAGCAAAGGGTGGCGATCAAAAAACGGGTGGATCGTGAACGCGTGCTGGGCAAATAGCGCTAAATCTGCATCATCACTAAAGCCCAGCAATCTGGCCCGCTTGATGGCAGCAAAACCAAGCTCGTGCAGATGATCGAGTTGGGCTATTTGCAAATCGGCATTTTGCGCCAGATAGGCCAGCAGCGCCTGATTAAATGGTGCGATCAGGGCGATATCTTGCCAGAGCTGGCGGCCCCATACATGAGGCGTACCCTTGTTATTGCCGGTATCCGGCTTGATTTGCAAAGCCATCAGTTGGCCGTTAGGAGCAATCAGGCTCCAGCTGGCCACGGGGCCGAGTAAGTATTTTTGCTGCTCATGATTCAGCAGTGGCCATAAGGCCCAGAGCACTGCAGGATCATGCAAGCGCAGTAAATGATCTCCGCCTAAAAGAGAGGAGCGAATCATTTGTTGGCTAATATGCAAGGCGGCTTGTTGGGCATCCCCCGTCATCTCTAACCAGCCCGCCACTCTGCGGCCACAGCCTTCGGCAATTAAATCGGGTGAGGCTTCTTGTAATGCTTGCTCGATACTGGGTAAAAGATGCGCTGCATTTTCGCTAGACAATGGCAACCAATACGGCCGCATTGCTGGGTTGAGCGAGCGATGCTTTAAAGGCACAACAAAGCCCTTTAGCTTTGCCGCTTCATCCAGCAGCAACTCATCATCTGACAGCGCCCTGTGGCTGTAATCTAATGCAAGGCAGAGTTGTTTGCCTGCCTGCAACTGATCGCTTAAGCACTGCAAAACTGCCGTAGCATGGTTTGCTATGGTTTGATCCGTCATTTTTTGAATCCTTTAGCTTAAGCGCACAGTGGCCGCTTGAGATGCAGCGGCAGCATCCATACTCTGCTCGCAGCCTTTGGCAAACTTGGGTAAGGGGGCATTTAGGCTGGTTGGCCCGCTCATATCATGACTCGCGCCTTTAATACTGACTTTCCCAGGGCAGTGAATCTCGATATCGCCGCCTTTTAGCCGGATATAGCCGCCGCCCGCAGTCATCAGGATTTCTTCTTTAGCCGAAATGCTGATCAGCCCTTTGCAAGCCGTCACCTTTAGGTCTTTATCGCCGGTGATTTCAATATCGCCGCTTTGCGCTTGCAGCTGAATTTGGCCTTTGGCGGCAATCAGTTTGAGCGCAACTTTATCTTTTACCCCAGCCACAAATAGGCTGATGTGCTGGCCTACGTTGTGAATCCAGCGGCGGCCAGAGGTTTGGTTGGTATCACGCTGCGCGACCAGATCAAGGTTTGTGCCTGCGCTGAGGGTTTGGCTTTGCGGGCTGGTGATGGCCACGCCGTCTTCCCCGTGCAGCAGGATGATATTCTGCTGGCCTGCTTGATCTTTAGATTTTGTTTTGCCGTCTTTATCCGTATTGCTGCCCGCTTCAAAGCTTTTGCTGGCGTGTACGTGGTGGTAAAGATGGCCAGTGCTGGCGGTGCTGCCCGCGCTATTATCGGCCTCAACAGTTTTGCCTTCGTCGCCGGTTTCGATGCTGTCAGCAAGCTGGTTGGTGGCCGTTTCGCCTAGGCTTTGTGCCAGTGAAAATGCTGATTCAAGCTGGCTTTGCGCGGGTGTGTGGTCTAGCTGCTTGCCGCTAGCGCCACTTTTTGCTTCGGTGCTAATCAGCAAGCCGCTGGCGCGAATTGCACCTTGTTTGTCGCTGCGTAATTCAAAGCCTTCGCCGCGTGGCTCGCCTTTGCCATCGGTGCGTGGGTGGATCAGATAGCCCAGATTAAGCTGGGTTTTACCGTGCTCGCTAGATAATTTAGTGCGCACTTCATCCTTGGTATCATCAAACAGCAGCTCGCCGTATTGGCCGCCTTCATGCTCTTTGGTTTTGATGCCAGATAGGGTTTTATTGGCAGGCAGAGCGCCAGCACCGCTGAACGCGGGCACTGAATTGCTGCCGTTATAAACAGTACCTGTTACAATTGGGCGGTCGATATCGCCTTCTAAAAAGCTTACAGTCACCTCCTGGCCCACTCTAGGGATGAACTGATGCCCAAAGCCTGCACCCGCCGATGGATAGGCGACGCGTATCCAGCAGGATGACTTGTCGTCGAGGTTTGCGCCAAACTCTGGGTGCTCCTGAGCACGCTGCCAATGTAGCTGAATTTTTATGCGGCCGAGCTCATCCGTATGCACCTCTGATCCGGCGGGGCCAACTACCGTGGCGGTTTGTAAGCCTAGGCTGGTGGGCTTGGTAAATTCTTGCTCCCCCAGATGGCTAAGCACCGGCTGGCCGCGTCTTTGGGCGGTAAAGTCTGCTTGGTAAGGCGCGTTATCTTTGGCGGAAATGGCAAGCAGGCTGGGTGCAACTAAGCCAAGTTGCTGGGTTAAATCTGCTGGAAAATTATTGTTTGCGGTGAATTTAAGCTCGGTGATGGCGAACTCTCGCTGCTCCGCGTTGTCCCACTCGTGCGCAGGGTGATCTTCTAAGCGGAACCATTGCCCAGCTTGCAGGCTGCGCAATGTGCCAGAGCCGGTAAATGATTTCTTTTGCGCATCCATTGCATCTTGGCGCAGCTTGGCATCGTTGTTGAACTGGTCTACATCGCTGGCGTAGTAATGCGTTTGCGGATCGTAATATTCTAGGCTGGCTTGGATTTGCTGCCCGCCATCTCCCTGATCGATCGCGCTTTCACTTGAACTATGGCTGGTATTGCTGGCTTTGTAGTCGTAGCTGGCAAGGGAAACTGAGCTGCTGCCAATTTGCCGCTGGGTATTCCAAGCGGTGAGCGAATCGCTTGCTTCCGTCCCTGACGCACGATGAAAGCGAGCGATGGGCTCCAAAGCTTCGGGGATGGAGAATACATCATCAAACACCACCAGCTGCACTTGCGGGGAATCACCCGCCAAATGCTCAAATCGCCAAGCCAAACCACTTTCTTTCATTAATCGGCATAAAAACGCAAAATCGTCTTCGCGATACTGTAAGCAGTATGAGCGCGGTGGATATTCGCCTGATAGCTTGAAATCCAGCGTTTGCACGGAGGCAAACACAGGATTCTTGGCCTGATGCTCCGCCAGTACCTGCTTAATGATATCGACGATCGATAAATCCTGAAAAACGCGTGAAGTACGGCGATATCTAAGCAGGGCAAAAGGCGGCTCTACGGTGAGGGAATATTGAGCGAAGCCCCCATCAGAACCTAATAGCTGCGCCTGACTCACCACCCCGCAACGCTCAATCGCATCGCCATTGGCGTTTGCGATAGACAATACCACCGGCAAGCCTAATAGCGATTTAAGTTCTAAATCGCCATTGGAGGATAGGCAATTTACCTCGTAGTGAAAAGCGCGATTTATCCCCTCACTACCTGTTACGCGCTGCGGTAAGAGCTGCTGGCCCCAAGCTGCACCATCGCCTAATTGAAGAGAGATAAGGCGCTGATCTTGATTAAAAGCTGCCGCAAATGAGGCGAGGAGATCTTGAGGATTCATAGAGAGGCAGCCGTTGTGAAGATGGCCGGTATATTACACAAAAACTCTTATAATCTGCGATTATATTTATCGCAAATTTACATAGCGAATAAGTATATTACATTATTGGCATACGCAATCAGAGCTTTCATATAAGAATCGGGACACGTCCATTTTTCTTCCTTCTTCGGCTATCTGCGCGTGATTTAATTCTGGCGATAAGCAGACACTCTGGACACCAACTCTTGCGATGCTTAATCATCGTCAGTGGCGCATTCCAAGTATGCCCAAATTCGCACTCCCATGATAATTTATGGTCGCAGTCGATATATTCTGTACTTAGGCACTTGCCCCCCTTGTATGCTGCCTGCATGTGAGCACTGTCTATTGTTAGACGAGATCCCGAGCAAACTGGGCACCAGTATTTATTCACCGAAATCGCAGTAGAAGTCCACTGATGGCCCTCAGCACAGCGCCATTGGATAGGGGCTTGGCTTGATACATAGCTTGTTGATAAGCACTTCCCCCCTTTTGCGATGGCGAGCGCCTTTAAGCGCTTGAGGGCTTGTGCTTTTCTTTCTTCTTTATTACACCTTATACACCAAAACCCAGCTTGCACCTGGACAGGAGCAGCCTCCCAACGATGCCCCTTTTTACATTGCCACTTTAGCTTTACTGAATTATTGGTATATCGTTTTGATAAGCACTTCCCGCCATTATTGGCCGCTAAAGTATGCATAACCTCGATGCCCAGCGTTTTTTTTGTCACGTAGCACACCGGACACCAAGCACCCTGTGCAACCACGCCATAGGTCGTTTTCCATTCATGCCCTTCGGCACAGCGCCAATGCATAGGGGTAAAACGATCGACAAACGGCGACAAGCATTCTCCACCCCGTGCTACGGCCAATGCCTGTGCATCCTCAGTGCTCGTCCTAAGGCAATGTGGGCACCAACTTCCCGCTAAGACATGCGTTGAACACGCCACCCATTCATGCCCATTAGCGCACTGCCATGCAAGGTGGGTACTACTATTTACATAGTTGGTGCTCAGGCAAGCACCTCCACGCTCTATCGCCATCGCTTGCAATTTGTGCAGCGATTTCTGCCGCTCATTGCTAGTGAGAGAGCTTAAAACAGACGCTCCTCCTTCCACCTTAATCAAGGTATAGCCAGCGCATAAAGCGCACCAATACCCTTTTTTGATTGAAGCCCCCGTTCCCACCCATTCATGCCCCTCCCCGCAGCGCCAACGAAAATATTCCTTCGCGTTTTCATACGTTTCAGATAGACAATCTCCTCCCAGCTCCCTTGCCAGGTCCACCAGACGAGCAAACAGCCGATCTTTTCTGTGCTGCCTATCACATTGCATACAGCTATAGCCTCTAAGTACAGTGGCGTAAATGGCGTCTTTGCTGTGGCCATTTTTGCATCGCCACAAAAGCCGAGTCCTGTCATTAATATACTGTTGCGATAAGCATACCTCGCCGAGCTTTTGGGCTAGCTGATGCACAGCTTCAATTTTATTGCTCGTTTTCTGCAATACGCACTGCTGGCACCAAACTCCCTTTTCCACCATATGGGGTAATGAGCTCCAGCAATGGCCCTCTGCACAGCGCCAAGTCAGAAACGTTGCTTCGTCCTCATAACTCGATTGGCACTCGCCGCCATGCATGGCAGCCAATGCTGTCATGGCAATGGCTCGGTCTACCTTGTAACAAATGGGGCACCAAGCACCCGTTTTAATATCAAAGCCTTTCGCCTGCCACTGATGCCTTTGCCCGCATTGCCAAGCCATGAGCGTGTCGCTGTTTTTATATTTCTCTGTTAAGCACATCCCGCCACGCGCTATGGCCATCTTATTGAGCTGAGCCAAGATCGCCTGTTGTTGCAAAGGATTTATTTCTGTTTTTGTTGTTTGCATTTTTGTAATCAAAACTCATCCTTAAGTAATAGCAAGCTCTAACACATTCCACTTACCGGGCCCCGAGTGATCCTCACGGATAATAACCGCCAATTCAGAATCACCATACACCATATCGCTGACATTTTTTCTACCTTCGGAATGATCTGGAAACACCTAAAGCGGAGCATCCCGCAGGATGCATACCCGCTTGGGTTATGGTTTAGTTGTCTGAAAAACTGGCCATCAGCACAAAGCTGTGGCGGTAAATGGCTTTACTTATTCAGCAATGGAGAAATAGTGTCAAGAGCGGCTGAGTTGCGATTGCTAGTGGTCATCCCATTTATCGCATCTTCAATCGAGGAGTAGTCCTTACCAGCTTCTTCGTCCCTCCAAACTGCTTTGAATTTTTCTGGCGAATATCCTGCGATCACTGGTATGGACTTCCTATCATCGACGATCAGGGTGTCCATCTTTGAAAGCATGATCATTTTCGTAGATAGCCCAACCGCGTGTCCCCGCGAAAAAAGAGCTTTAGCTTGATTTTTTCGGATATTAGTCGGGTACAAGTTCGCCCATCCTTCCATTGCAGCGCAAAAACCTTGGCGATACTCTGGCATCTTTAGGAATTCAAGGTGTAGGTTCTCTGGCACGTTCCGACTGTACAATTCAACCTTGATCGAAACCAAGGTAGCCTCATCCATTCGGTAGTTGTCGTCAGGCCCCAGCTCGACGGCAATTTCTCGATCCCCAACCAGCACATATTCGCCTATCAGGTGTTCGTAATCGTCACCTTCGTCAGAGGTCTCGATGTCCGTCACGATGCCAGTATCCAGATCCAGCGTTCCAGCAGTGGTGACATCGCCTTCTTCCCATCGCGACTCGAATTGAACTGCGATAATGTTGCTCGACAGTTTCCGATCATGATCTTTCGAAACGGTAACAATGTGATCCACTGGAAACTTATCCAGAGTTGATTCAAGACCATGATCGCCACCAGTCACCATTTCGGCTTCGGTTGGACTTTGTTTCTTCCAGACCTCTCCACTCTCCGAGTCGTAAAACTGGTTGCCAACTGCTACCTTTTCAAATGTGATTTCATGATACCTGTCATCGTCCTCAACCAAATTCCGATCAGATTGAGCCGTAGCCAATTCATTGACTATGTTGTATAGCCCGCTATTGAACTCATACACACTCCCTGATAATTTTGGATTTCTCGCTACTGCAAAGATTTGGCTTTTGTATTTAAAGCGATGAATTCCATCACCATCAACACCAAGCAATTCAATCTGCGCTCGCTCAGCATCATCATCAAGATTTAGAGCCAAAACTTCAAGGTAGTTATTGATTGCGGGGATATTGAAAGGTGTTCTTTCTAACTTTCCTTGCAGTTTCCGGTTCGGTTTAACAATAGAATCTGCATGTGCTATAGCAACATCTAGGAATGTACTTTCAAATGCATATTCAGAACGCACATCACCATCCGCGTCATAAACTCTGACAGCAAAATGCTCATTCCTCCGCAATACCTGTGCCCACCATGCCGTAGTATCGTCACCAGCTTCATAAACTTGGTTCGAATTATGAAAGCCGCTCGTATTCAGCTTTTGATTATTTTCCACTTTATGAATACTCCAAAAATTGCGGAGTACCCCCTTGCGGGGATACATTCCCGCAGGGGTTAGAAAGCCTAGCAAACGCTAGGCTTTTTTGGTATGACTTTACAAAATCACTCTGAGGTAAACCTCAGAACGGAATATCATCCTCAAAATCATCAAAGCTTTTCGGTGCAGCAGCGCCCTGAACCGGTGCTGATCGTCGAGCAGATGCTGGAGTTGGAGCTGCTTGTTGTTGCTGATAGCCACCGCTTGGTTGCTGATTAAAGCCTCCGTCTTCATAACTGGTATCAGCAAGGGAGCTACTATTGCCAGCACGGCCACCGAGCATTTGCATTTGGTCTGCGATGATTTCGGTGGTATAGCGGTCTTGACCTGTGGTTTTATCTTGCCATTTTCGCGTTTGCAAACGGCCTTCTATGTAAACCGATGAGCCTTTTTTAAGGTACTGAGCAGCAATTTCGGCAAGGCGGTTGTACATGGTGATATTATGCCATTCGGTTTTTTCTTGCTTTTGACCGGTGGCTTTATCTTTCCAACTTTCAGTTGTTGCAATGCTGAAATTACACACTGCCCCGCCTGACGGTAGAAAACGGTTTTCAGGATCTTTACCTAAATTTCCAATCAGAATTACTTTATTAAGAGAAGCCATAATTACAATCCTTGAATTTTTTATGTTTTCAAATCAGCATTTAATAATTAAATACTGCTGCATGAATGAATTAACGCTTTTAACAACAAGGCTGCCGTCAGTCGATTTAATATTTTTCTTAATAACAACAGGAATTCTCCCGTTTTTAGAAAGAGAAATTTTATCACCTACTTTTGCGCCTGACTTTTCCAATGCCCGTTCAAGATCAACGCCCCAAATTTCACGGCCATTAATTTTCAAGAAAAAAGATTCAGACTCTTCTGGATTGTGTTTATAACAATCCCCGCCAAAAGATTCTAAAGTTCCTCGACGAACAAATGTCGATTCACTGTGATTAGAAATTTCAGCTACAGCGGGGATCTCATTCACAGTTTCAGCAACTTCATCCTGTCTTCCTGAATAACTCTCTGGCATTTTTTTAATCGTTTCATTAATGGGTAAGACAATAACTGGCTCAGGCAGTGTAGGATCAGGCTTGCCATCCAGCATTGCATAGACTTGTTCTAGTGAAAACCACTTAATAACTTTATCTGTTATTAAAGCAGTCACTTCAATCACCCCCATATCGTGTTTTTCGGACAAGTTATATTTTTTTTGAACAAAGTCATCGCACAATAAAGTGCGTCGAATTGCCGTAGTGGAAACCTCCATTTGCAGAGTCATTCCCTCCTGGATCCAAACGTTAAAAAAGTTTGTTCCATCAAAAATATTTGATTTATTACTATGGCGATCTTCCTCATTAAAATAATAACGAGGCAACTCAACACGATGACGAAGAGTTGAAGGTTTAGGCTCTAATACTTCAGGAGCACTCGTTTTGGCAGGTGTTTCCGCTACAAACAAATTACGAAAAAATTCTGCCGGATTTACGATAAACATAAAAAGGTTAGATTTCATGATAATTTCCAAAATAGAAGTATTTAATTAGGGAGTGGCGTAAATTAAAATTCGACCGAAAGCGAAATTCCTTTTCGACAATCTAAATCTGCGTAACCACACCATGTTTTAAAGTCAGAATTTTGATCATAAATCCAATCCAAAATTTCAGACTGACAAATTAAATCACCACTTTTTAATAATGAAAAAGTATGTTTTAAATATTTAATTGAAAGCTTATGAATATCATCCTTAAAGTAATGACAAACAAAGTTCCTATAAAAATCTACATCATGTGAAGGCTGATTATGCGAATGATGGTATTTATTCATTGCATCAACCCACATATCTAAATCGCTTGTCGGGTCAATAAACCAAATAAGCGTTTCATGAAAAAGTTTTCCTTTTCTTATCGCGAAATACAAATTTCTCATTGATTCCACAATAAGCGCCTCGGCCAGCTGTCCTCTACTATTTTCAGAAAATGTAATATCCTGAAAAATGATTTGCTTCTCGCGCATCATGATTTGTCTCCATTAAATCAAACGAGGTTGTATTAATGAATCATATGAATCACTAAGCTGAGAGAGTGGAACAGGTTTAAATTCAATTGCATCGTAATATAACTTACGATTTGGTAGCGTATGAGAGGAAACAATTGCGGTTTCATCTTTACTCCCAAAAAAAAGAATAATTTCATTCTTTTCTACAATATCTATCCTTGCCTTATGAATAACAGGGTGCTCTAAAGTCCACGTATAAAGCCGCTTACACACATTGGCCATACGTGCTTCAAAACCTTCAGGTACTTGAACAGCCATGATGTTTACCTTTATAAAAAAGACAACACCACGCCGCAACGGGTGGTGTGCCCGTTGGGGTTGGATATCACTGAGCAGAAAAATACTGCCCCTACTGCGTTTCTTCCGACGTTCAGGTCGCGCCCTCAATAAATTGAGCAAAGGAAGAATCTATTTTTCTAAAAATCCACGAATATAGTTTTTTAGAAAAATCACCCCCTACGGGGTGATTAGATGAAACTGATATCAAGCAAAATTAGAAAGTTTTCTTTTAAACTCTTCTTTTGCTTTTCCTTGATAAGACGACGGAATCGATTTAATACTTGAATTTATGATTTTAGTAGCTTCTTCTCTTGAAGCCGCTATGTTTAACCTCACGATAAAATCATTAAAAATCTCTTCTGGATCATTACTTTCAGGAGTACCAGCATCAGGAGTTTTACTACCTTCTGGCTGATTCACAGGTGCGGCTTCTTTCTTTACATCGGACTTTGTACGGTTCCTAAGAATATCTGCTGCACTTGCTTTTGGTTTGAGCTCATCCTCCCCTGCCTGCACATGAGAAAACTCACCTTCAATCGCCTTCCCGTCAGCTTCCTCTGCGGTAACATCAGCGCAGCACTCGGGAAACCCCTTGCGTAACGCTGCCGCTTCAGCACACTTATCAGCCTGGCCATATGGCCGACTCATCCATGTGTCATTAGGCCGTTCAGATTTTGAGAGCTTTGCATAAATCTCCATCCAAAATAATTTAGCTGGAAATTCGGCAACGCCCCCATTTACTGAGCGCTTAGCAACTACTTTCACCCATTCAGGGTGAACAAGCGTTCTTGCTGGATATACCTTCTCTTCCCAATCACCTTTAGCATTTATAAAATTAGCTTTATGCTCTGGGAATGTCGTCGAAATTGGCGGGCCATATTCTGTATCACTTAACCCTAAATATGTCCCAGTCCTTGTTGCATTAATTCGATGCAATGCAATACCTGGCATCACAACATCACGAAAAACTGACGCAACAGAACCATTTGCCGAGCGTACTTTTGTATACATTGGAACTAAGTACACAACACGAGAAAGAATATCTAAATTACGAGCTTGGCAATATGCCACCGCCATTCGTATTGCTTCATCCGTTGCACCAGGGAAAACTGTATCCTGAAGTGTTTTAAAAAGCACGGGAGATAAATTTAACTCCGCTAATTCTGATTTTGCGGACATTATTTATTCCTCTTTGTATTAAAAAACAATCGAGTATTTTTTTTTCTCTCTTTTGTTTTTTGCCGGTGTTCATGAATGAATCCACCAATCACCATTGGCAACAAAAAAAGACAAAGACCACCAATACATATTGTCAATTCATCAGCATAATTCATGGATGACTCCGTAAATAGCAGCCACCCAGCGCGGGTGGCCCGCAATGGGATGAGTAAATAAAAATTAACCTATTTTTTTACGACGTGTTGTTGGAGCTAATGAAATTAGTCCTTCCAAGCTTTTAATATTGCGTGGAGTCGTAGGCCAATGGTTTGTGAGTTGACTTTGCTTAATCTGTTGCAATGCTGATTTATACTTATCCCGACCCTGCTCTATATAGCTAGAATCGACTTCGTACATATAAACAGCATGTGGGGCTTCTTTATGGACCACCGCAAAAATAAACGGAGGTACTTCGCCTGTAATTGCTTCTACACCATCAACATACATCGCTGCTTGCATGTCATAACCTTTATCATCAGCTTCATAACGAAACCGATGTGGCCGAGGATCCGCTGCAGTTTTAGGATCAACAATAATGTGCCCAAGCTCTGGGTTCATCATGTCAATCCTTCCCCTTAACCACATACCTGTATCTACATCTTGCCAATACATTGATTGCTCAAATACAGAGCCCTCACGTATTGCTTCAAAAACAGGGTTGGTTTGCAACGCGATTTGCATTCCAGAAATTAATCCCCAATCCTCGAGAGAAATAACTTCCTTCTTACCAATAAGCTGCTCCCTTCTTTGATCCCATGTCTGAAAATAAGGGTCCACTTCAAGGATACGATCAATTAAATCTGCCTTTGCTCCCGATATAGCTAAACCAGCATCTTTACAGCGCTGTTTTAACTCCTCAGCAGAATTAGCATATCCATTGGGTCGGGCAGGCTCTTGGCAATATTGATCAGCAAATTTTAGAGGCTCTAAAACCGCCTTGTGAAATGCCGATCCGAACGCCATGGCTGGTGTTCGTTTTTTTGATGTATTGGAATCCCATTTATGCTTGAGATATGCGGTTCCCCATTGCTCCACAATCAACAAATCGCTTCTGCTTAACGCACGGCAATCTGAGTGATAAAGATCTTCGGGTGAATCAAAGAAACCCGCCTTGAGAGGGGGAAGGTCGTTTAGGTTCATAAAATTTCCTATGAGCTAACGAGGTTCCGCCCAAAGGGGCCGGAGCCCCAAAGAGGGTTGGTTTTACTCGCCGGTTGCTTGGGCGATGGCTTGTTCATGCTTTAACTTTGCAGCTGCAACAGCGCTCGTTGCGCCTTGTGCAAAATATGAAAACGATGCAACGGTAATGGCTGCAATGACAAATAATTTTTTCATGATGGAGATCCACCCTGGCTGGAGGGGATATTTAAAAAAATATTCTCCACGGCCAGCCGCACGGGAGAATTGTGCACCCGCACGGAAAAACTAAAACTTACCAATCAAATTGGCATGACTTGACTTCTAATTAAGCCTTTTCAACTTGGAAACATACCCAACCAGTTTTTTGAAAACGCTCTGTTAGTTTTGACCCATTTAGAACGATTGTTCTTTGCATGATTAAACCTCTATCGTGAAGATGAAAAAAATGCGCATCACGGATGTGAATGCGCATTATTGAAATACCCTTGAATCAACAAGGGCTGGTTTTCAGTACTCGCGTGAAGCGAGCACTGGAATTAAAGGCCAGGCTGCGAGAACAAGGTTCTCGGCAGCCTAGCGGGAGCTCTCATGACGACACGCAAAAAAAATCACCAGGAGATTAGTGCAATCCGGGTGATGTTTAATGCGCAATGTGCGATGAGAGTGGGTTTCGGGGCCGCAGGCGGTCTTATGCGAAACAGGGCGTGCAAAGCCAACCAGTGCATTAAACATGCGTGGGTGTGGTCTTACTTGGGTAGAAGGGAGTGCCGAGGTAAAGCGGCAAGGATCAGGTTGAAATCACACATCTGTACCAAAGATGTCGAACTTGCAGAAAGCGCAAGATTTTGAGTAGGGACTACAGGGAGTCCTTCTGTGTGTCTATCCGTGTTCAGCTCGCACGTCGTTGAAAAACGATAAAGATAGTGAGGTATGAGTTCCAACATTAGCCAATACTGGCTGAGCTTGTCAAGCACCTTGTCAAGCTTGAGTTTTTCGAGCCTTAAATACCGCGGATTGATTACTATCGGTCATTTCTAACTCAATACGGCGATTCTGGCTCCTACCCTCTTCGCTCTCATTGCTGGCAATGTAATCGAATCGTGCTTTGCTAAGCATCCGAATTTTAGAGGCATGAACGCCTCGCTTAATCAAAAAGCTTCTCGCCTCAACGACTCGATTAAGAGCAGCGGCTTCACTCTCAGAGCTATCACCACGTCCCCGGAGTATAATTCGCTTCGTTTTGTTAGACTTCCAATGACTGACAATCTGCAGCAAAGCCGCTTCATTATCTTCTGCGATCTGAGTTTCATTTGCCCCAAAGTTGACTTTCACAATACCCACCTCACTAGAGGTAAAATTTGCATCCATTACAGAAGGCGAAGAGCTAGGTGCTTTGGCCAGCGCAGGCAAAATCCCTCCTTGGTCATTTAGATCTTGTACAGGCACCTTGCGAAACCCTACGGCTTTCGCTTTTTCATATGCAACCATTGCCTTGGCTAGCCCTTTAGATGGCCCTGAACTCGCCACCTGAACATCAGCCGGTTTGCTTGCCTGGCTCATGATCATTTCTGCATCAATGGTC
>Ga0247722_10000062_pt1 | contig 64808 bp, 50 predicted proteins | sample MSEWelMarce3H_FC_FD_189094 | JGI IMG/M metagenome (GOLD analysis project Ga0247722, IMG submission 189094) | Subsurface sediment microbial communities from gas well in West Virginia, United States - MSEEL Well Study Marcellus 3H_FC | ecosystem: Environmental > Terrestrial > Deep subsurface >...
GGATGAGGGAAACCTCAAAACCCAGGGCGTTGCCCTGGGCTATTGCTTTCAGGCTGTTGGCCTGTTCAAGAATAGTTTTGAAAGGAAAAAAGTTGCTCCCAGGGGAATCCAGACCAATTAAAAACGCAATTAGTAACAATAAAATTAGTCCTTTTCCTTCTTGTATGCTTTCCCCAAATGAAGGCTCTGTTTTGCCCACCTATATTTGTCATAGGGCTTTGCCCCAGTCCATTGCTTAAAGATCTTTGGCCTTAAAAAAACGCAACACCATTATGTATTCCCCTAAAAGGGAAAAACCTCGCTCTGGGGAGAAGTAGATTATTCATAACTTCACGGTTACCTTCTTTTTCCGGGGTTTGTTTATTACTTTTGCTAAAAGGAGCATGGAAATGATTATCAACCAAAACGCACACATGTCCTTTTTAAATCAAGCAATAACCGACGTTACACCCCTTTCTCACGAAGCTTTCGCTGAACTTAAAGGAATGACCACCACCAGGAGCCTGAAGAAAAATGAGTTTATCCTGAGGCAGGATGCCATCTGTAAACACATCTACTTCGTAAAAACCGGCATGGTACGAATCTACTATCTCAAGGACGGGCGGGATGTCACCGAATGGTTTGCCTACGACCGGCAATTTTGCTTCTCCATCATGAGCTATTTCCATGAGAAACCCAGCAAACTTATAATTCAATGTCTTGAAGATTGTGAAATCACTTTTTTCCCAAAGGCAGGACTGGAGAAATCATCTGATGAAAACCTGGAAATCAGCCGTTTTTATCGATCATTATTGGCCGGCTCACTTATTGGATCCCAATTGAGAATGGAGTCCATACAATTTGAAACAGCTCTTCAGCGTTACCAGTCTTTAATGAATAATAATCCTGAAATTATACAACGCGCCCCGCTAAAGTATATCGCCTCATTTCTGGGCATTACCGTTGAAACATTAAGCCGTATTCGCCATCAACTTCATCAATTGACATTTATCAATTGAATCATTCCTCTTTTCTGATTCTTTTGTAAAAAACCTTTTGTATAAGTATCTTGAAAAAATCAGGTTATCATGAAAAAAATTTTTACTATCGCGGCAGTTTTGTTCCTGGCCGGAAACATGCTGGCCCAAAAAACCAAAGAAAACAATATCGATAAGATGATTGAAAAATTAACGCTGGAAGAAAAAATAAACATCGTTGTGGGTGTCGGCTTCAATATGCCGGGCATCACTCCCGAATCAGAAATGATTGAAGAAAAAGTTCCGGGAGCTGCAGGTCACTCTTTTGCCATTAACCGCATCAACCTGCCTACCACCGTATTGGCCGATGGCCCCGCAGGAGTACGCATCACTCCCGAGCGCCCTAACGACGACAAGACCTATTATGCTACAGCTTTCCCGATTGCTTCGTTGATGGCTTCCACCTGGGATACAGCGCTAATGCAGGAGGTTGGCCAGGCTTTCGGAAATGAATCCAAAGAGTACGGAGTGGATATCCTGCTGGCTCCTGCCCTGAACATTCATCGCCATCCGCTTACCGGAAGAAACTTTGAGTACTATTCCGAAGACCCGGTAGTTTCCGGAAAAATGGCTGCCGCATTTGTCAGAGGCGTTCAGAGTGAAGGCGTGGGAACCAGCATCAAGCATTTTGTGGCCAACAATCAGGAAACCAACCGGACAACCGTGAATGCCATCATCAGTGAAAGAGCATTGCGCGAAATTTACCTGAAAGGGTTTGAAATTGCAGTAAAGGAAGCACAACCATGGACTGTAATGTCGTCTTACAACAAGATTAACGGCGTATATGCGTCACAACGTCACGATTTGCTTACCTCCATTTTGCGGGGCGAATGGGGTTTTGAAGGATTTGTCATGACCGACTGGTTTGCCGGAGATGATGCCGTGGCACAGATGAAAGCCGGAAATGACCTGCTCATGCCGGGAATAGAAAAACAAAGAGAAGCCATCAAATCTGCCATCGAAGACGGATCGTTATCAATGGAAATCCTCGATCAAAATATTGGACGCATCCTTAATATTTACACACAAACCCTTTCGTACAAAGGATACAAACCAACCGGCAATCCAGATCTGGAAAATCATAAAGAACTTGCCAGAAAAGCGGCAGCCCAGGGAATAATTCTGCTTGACAATAAAGACAATACCCTGCCGTTGAACAAAAACAATAAAACAGCGCTTTTTGGTGTTGCATCTTATGAAACTCTTATCGGTGGTACAGGAAGCGGCGATGTGAATAATGCCAGCGAAGTTTCCCTTTTCGAAGGTTCTCAAAACAACGAAATGAATATTGACGAGAACCTGGCCAATACTTATCTGGAATACATTAAAATCGGTAAAGAAAATCTCCCTCCGAAAACGTTCTTTATGGCTCCCGACCAACAGGTAAGCGAAAAAGACTGGACACCGGAAGAGGTAAACCAAATTGCTGAAAGAACAGAACTTGCTGTTTATACTATCGGAAGAACATCCGGGGAGTTTCAGGACAGAAAAGTGGAGAACGACTTCCTGTTGAACGACAAAGAACTGAATACCATAAAATTACTTTCAAAAGCTTATCACTCCCGGGGAAAAAAGCTGGTGGTAATACTCAACATTGGAGGAGTCATTGAAACGGCTTCGTGGAAGGAGTTGGCGGATGCCATTTTACTGGCCTGGCAGCCCGGTCAGGAAGCCGGAAATGCCATAACAGATGTACTTACCGGCAAAGTGAATCCATCAGGAAAACTCACTATGACCTTTCCGGTAAACTACGAAGATCATAAATCCTCAGAGAATTTCCCGGGCAGAGAATTCGATCTTCCTCCGGTTGGTAACATCAGCTTTATGGAAGCAAAGCCTGCCGAAGTGAAATATGAAGAAGGTATTTTTGTGGGTTACCGGCATTTTGAAACCAACAAAGTTAAGACATCTTATCCATTTGGCTACGGACTTTCTTATACCACATTTGATTACAGCAAACTGAAAGTTAAAGAAAAATCAGGTGGATACGAGGTAAGTTGTACCATAAAAAACACCGGATCGACTCCCGGCAAAGAGGTGGTTCAGCTCTATATCTCTGCTCCTCAGGGAGATTTACAAAAACCGGTCAGAGAACTAAAAGCTTTCCATAAAACAGGATTGCTCCAGCCAGGTGAAAAAGAAACCATTACTTTCAGTTTATCCAAATATGATTTGGCATCCTATCACACCAAAAAATCTGCATGGATTGCTGAAACAGGGACTTACAAGATACAGATTGGTGCTTCAGTTGAAGAAATAAACCTGGAAGAATCAATTGCTTTAGAAAAACAGGTGGTGGTTTCGGATGTTGAAAACCAATTTGAGGAGGTAAAACTGAATTTGGAGGAGAAAGAAAAAGAATTTCAAAAAGCTAAAGCACCATTGCACGAAACAAAAGTCTATCGTGAAATTGAGTGGAGTAGTCCTGAAGGTTTCCCGCTAACAATGGATATTCACGTACCGCAAACAGGCAAAGAGAGCTATCCGGTGCTTGTAATTTACCACGGCGGAGGCTGGCTTGTAAACGACCAAAGCATCATGGAAGAGCCCTCTGCCTATATCTCAGGGCATGGAGAGTATATCGTCTGCAACGTGAATTACCGGTTGTTGGGTGACAACAACAACACAACCCGAATGGATGATATTATCGAGGATGTGTTTGGAGCGCTTTTGTGGATAAAGGAGAATATAGCTGATTACGGCGGAAACCCAAATAAAGTGGCTGTAACCGGAGACAGTGCCGGCGGACATCTCGCCTCGAGCATATTAAATATGGGGCGCAACCTGGGAACAGGCCAATTCAGTCCGGAAAACCTGAAATTCAACCCTACCTACATCCCTGAAGGATTAACCATAGAAGAGATCATCAAAAAAGACATGTTAAAGGTGCAGGCAGCCATCATCAGTTATGGGGCCTTCGACATCTATGAATCAGCAAAAAACGGCAATTTTGAATCGAAGGAAAATGCCTTTTGGTCTTTTGCCAATGCCGAAGCACGTGGACTTTTTGGGCCGGACTACTCTATTGAACAAAATCCTGAACTTTACAAGGCAGTCTCTCCGATATACAACATCCCTGAAGCCGGTGAATATAAATTACCTCCGCAACTATTCACTGTGGGGAGTGAAGATAATCTGACCACCCCAAAAACGGTGAAAGCTTATGTGAAAAAACTAAAAGCCGCGGACCAGCAGGCTGAATTATGGGTGTATGAAGGAAGACCACATGCTTTTCTCGATTCCGGGTCGAATGAATTTCTGGGAACCAGCTTTGAAAAAGATGCCATTCAAGCGATTAAAAAGATGATAGAGTTCCTGGATGGTGTGTTTTACAGCGAATAGTTATCAATAAGTTAACTAAACAAGAGAATATAAGGTTTTCGAACCATATCAGGCATATCAGAACATTTAAGTTTTAAAAAGTCAAAAGTGGGGGTTTCACTCGAAGTGAAGCCCTCACTTTTGTAATATCTCAATCCCATTCACTTACGTTTACTTAAAATGTGTGAATATTTCTGATCCACCTCCCCATCAAACTGAGCACCTTCAAAAATCACATCTCCTGAGTATTCCGTATATTTAAAATCTACCTCTTCGTAGAAATGGGCATTACTGAACATTGCTCCATCAGGAAATTTGGCATATTTAAAACTTGCCTCCTCTTCAAAAGCTGCTTCATGAAAGTTGACAAAACCGGAGAAGTCAGCATATTTAAAATTGGCTTCATCCTGAAACCGGCTTCCAATAAAACTTGTTTCTTTGCGGAACTTTGAATACTTAAAATTGGCTTCATGAGAGAAAATATTGTTATTAAACACCACCTCTTCCGGAAATAACGAGTACTTAAATGACGTCTCACCATTGAAAGTACAATCAATAAAAGTGACCGCCTTCCCGAAATCTGCCCGGTAGCACCTATCCCGGTGGTCTTCACAATAAAAAGCCAAAACATCGTCGGTAAAAGTGCAATTCACAAAAGCCAGTTCCACCTCCACATTGCTAAAAAATGAATCTTTGTTACCCCGTTCCTGCTGGCGGTTTTCCAGATTGGTTAAATCAAGTTCCCCCACCACTTTTACGCCTTTGAGATTTACGGCATCGCCCCGGTTAATCATACCTATAATCTCGTCTGCATCCATGGTTTCCTGTGCAGAAAGATTAAGGGTTAAGAATATTCCAAAAAGAAAAATCAGTGTCTTCATGATATTGAGTTTTGAGTATTGAATAGTAATGCGACGTTGTTACAACTTGAATTGTTACAGGTTCTGGAGAAGAAAAAATTCCTGTCAAAATACAACATAGCCATTGAGGTTGGCTATTATTCATACCTCAAGGCCTCCACGGGATTCCTGATTGCAGCCCGCCAGCAATTCCAGCTTACGGTAATAGCGGCCACTGCAAAAACTATCAGCCCGGTAGCAGCAAAAATCCACCAACTCACAGCCGTGTGATATGCAAAACTCTTCAACCACTCATGCATGCCCCACAAGGCAAATGGAATAGCCAGGAGAAACGACACAGCCACCCATTTCAGCAAACCTTTGTTCAGCAAAACAATCACCTCAGAAACCAGAGCTCCATTCACCTTCCGAATCCCTATTTCTTTGGTGCGGCGCCGTACCAAATAACTTGAGTAAGCAAAAAGTCCGGTAACAGCTATAAGCACGGCTATGATAGCAAACCAACCGGTTACGGACAACAACCGTTCTTCAGACTCATATTGGGACCTCAATTGCTCATCAAGAAAAACGGGTTCAAAAGCAGGTCCGGGATAGATTATGGAGAAAGTTTTATCAATGCCCTCCATGACTTCCAAAGCCCGACCTTCTTCGTATTTTACCAATAAAAAACGATAATGATGGTCTTTGGGACTTTGCACAAAAAAGGCAAAGTTACCAACCTCATCGTAAAGAGAATTATAGTGAAAATCATCCACGACCCCACTAACGAAAAAATCTATCTTCTCAGGAGAATCGTCTTCTGAACCAGGAAAGTTTCCCGCCACGATGTCTTCTTGAGCAAACGATTTTAGAAGTGCAATATAAAATGATTCATTAATAAAAATAGAAAACTCCTGATTTTCACTAAAAACCTCTTCAACTTTAATATCCAACGTATTTATAGCATCAGGATCAACCATTGCAAACTTGAAAGGATAGTTCTGATTGCCCAGTTCAAGATTCAGATCCTGAAGCCGAAAACCGGGATAATGCTGAGCCGTTGCTGCACTCTTAACACCAGGCAGTTTAAGTACTTCCTCTTTGAGCACATTTATTTTCTCGTTACGCGGCCCCGATACTCTTACCACAGCGATGTTTTCAGGATTGAAGCCAAGATCCTTCTCACGAATAAAATTTAGTTGTTTGTTCAACAATAATCCAAATGCAATCAGCCCGGCGACTATGGAAAACTGAAACAACAACAAAGGTACTGAGCTGTTCAATCTGCTCCCCGATAGTACTGACTTCTTAAACACATTTCTCAAATCGCTAAGTCCCGACACCAATACAATGCATGCAGACAAACCTATAACAACCAACCAAAAACCGGAATCACCAAAATCAATCGACCATCCGGTAAACAGACCACTTATTAATTCACGCAATAATTTTACAACCATCACTGCAAGAGTTCCTCCAATAAGAACAAGAAGAACGACTCTCCAAAGATGATACAACCAGATACGGGTACGGGAACTACCCATAATTTGCATAATGTGCGACTGTTTCAGATTGGTATCCCGGATAGTGACATCCATAACCAAAAAATTAAACAAGGCTGTCAGAAACAAAAGAACACCCACTATCAACAAAATATCCAAATGCGACTGCCTTACGCCCAATGAAATATCTCTGATAAGTCCCGGAGTGAAATGAACTTCACTGAGTGGCTGCAACTTAGACTCAAAAGCCTCAAGAGGTGGTCCATGAGCATCTCCAATGAAAGGTTCGAGAAGTGAATTAAATTTATCCGATAAAACAACAGGATCAGCATTTTCATAAAGTCTCAGATATACGTAAGCACCATAAACCTTCATCCCATCGATATGATTCAGAGTTTGTTCATAATGCCCATACTTCGATAAGATCATATCGTATTTCAGGTGAGAGTTCTCCTGATCCTTGCTGATGACACCTACCACCCGGCAACTTCTGTTCTGCGCCTGATCCTGCGCATTGTATTTCAGCTCCACCATTTTACCCAATGGATCAGTATCCCCAAACAAATTCGCGGCAGCCTGTTGGCTCAACAATACCGTATTGGGCTCTTCTAAAAAAGAAACATCACCGGATTTCAGTTCAATTCCAAAGAACTCCATAAAACGACGATCCCCATAAACCGGCTCTTTGATCCTTACCACACGGTCTCCATTCAGCAAATCAAATTGCTCATCGTTTTTATAGAAGGTGGTATAAGACTCAATTTCAGGTTGATCTTCCAACGCTTTGTCAAAAGCAGAAAAAGTAGAAGCCCAGAATGTTCCGTTGTTAATTCTGCTTATAATACGATAGACTTTATCGTAACCCACTACATCCCTATCATACGAATAATGATATCCTACAAAAGAAATAATCACCAAGGCCACTGCCAGGGCCACTGTCAAACCAATAAGATTGACCGTTACAAAGAACTTTTCTTTCAGCAAGTGTCGGATGGCTAGTTTTAAGTTTAACATGGCGCTCGTTTAGATGATGATTAAAAATTCATATAACTTTTAATTTCAATTTTTCAGAACCATCATACTACATATCAATGAAGGAATGAGTTATTGAGAAAATAATTACAGGGCTCACCATTTAACCCTTCCACCATTCACTCCACTCACTACCCTCTGCGTTTTTACTCATACCTCAAAGCCTCCACCGGATTCTTTATAGCCGCTTTATAGCTTTGCCACCACACCGACACAATTGTTACCAGCAAGGCAATAAGACCTGTAAGCAGAAAAATCCACCAACTAATGGTAATATGATAGGCAAACCCTTGCAACCAACCATTCATAGCCCACCAAGCCATGGGGACAGCCAATAAAAAGGCGACAATCTCATATCTGATAAAAAAACCGAATACCAGCTTAATGATATCGATAACCGTAGCTCCGTTCACTTTTCGAATGCCAATCTCTCTGGTACGTTGCTGTGCAAAAAAACTAACCAGACCAAACAACCCGAGGGAAGCTACAATTATGGTAAAAAGTGTAAAGGCCGCCAGAATCATACTCAGACGTTTCTCGTCGTTGTATTGCCTGTTAAAATTGTCACTACTAAAAAAGTAATCCATAGGATCGTTGGGGTAATGCCGATTCCAGAGATGCTCCAACCGGGATAGTAAATCATGCACATCACCACTTAACCGGAAGGAATAAAACCCAAATTCCCAGGGGTGTACATGAGTAAACACTATGGGATAAGCAGGCTTTTTTAATCCTTCATGGTGAAAATCATTAACAACTCCCTTGATAGTGTATAATTGGCCAGCCAATCTGACCTGTCTGTTCACCGCCTCTTCAGGAGAGTTATAATCCAACAAATGAATGATGCTCTCACTTACAATTACATTATTTGAATCGTTGCGAAAAGGTTGTTCAAAATTGCGGCCTGCCAACAAATTCAGCCCATAAGTATCAATAAACCCATCATCGATCTGACTTACGGCGACCTGGCTTTTCAAATCACTTTGTGCTTCTGGCCTGGAAAGGTCATTGCTACTGAATCGAACAGGTTGTCCCGGCACATTCCAACTTGCAGTTCCGCTGGTGATACCCGGTATTTGAACAGCCTCATCGCGGAACATGATAAAGTTCTCTCTGCGAAGGGGATCTCCATGCGTAGAAGCAGTCCCGTTGATAACAACAACCTGATCCAAATTAACTCCCAGTTCAGAATTTTGCATAAAATGTATTTGTCTGGAAACCGTAATCGAACTGATTACCAGAAAAACGGACATAAAAAACTGCAGCGCAACCAGCCATTGTGAACCACTGTTTTTCATGATTTTCCGTTGTTGCTGAAGTGCAGGGTTGACTTTTAACATGGGGATGGCACTGATAACAGCCGTAACGACAATACCAACCGCAATTAATCCTGTAATCGACAGAGTAATTGCACCATAGTCAATAACACTGTTTTTGAAAGGAACGCCCAGCATCCGATCAAAGACTCCACGGGTAATAAAAAAGAGTACTCCGCCCAAAGCAATAGCACCCAGGTTGATAATAACACTTTCGGTAAGGGCGATAACAAACAACTCTTTTTTCCCGGCTCCCAACTTTCTGAAAATTGCAAAAACGTTCAATCGCTTTCGCGACAAAGCGGTCGATAGATTTATATAGTTCATCCATACAACAATCAAAATGAGAGCCGCAATCAGCATCAAAGCATCTATGGTTATTTTTCGGGTACTCACTCCCAGTTCACCCCCACGTTTGGTGCTGTAATGAATATCAGAAAGCGACTGAAGTGTAAGCTTTCCTACCCGGTTTTGACGTGGCAGATGATTGAAATACTTTTCTACAATTGCATCAAGTGATGTTTCGATCTGTTTTGCGGGCACTCCCTCTTTTACCTTCAGGTAAGTCCACCAGTGGGCACCATCAAAACCTCCTCTTTCATCAAGCTCACCCATACTCACCCAGGTTCGTATCGGCATAAAGTAATCAAAGTGGATGTGAGAATTGGCAGGCAAATCCTCGAAAATTCCTGTAATCTCATGACGCATCCCCTGATTCACAAACAATACCTTACCGATGGGCTCTTCATTTCCAAATATTTCTTTTGCTTTTGATTCAGAAATCACACAGGTATTGGGACGATTGAGTATGGCCCTGCCCCGCATCATTTCCAATCCAAAAACATCTACAAAATCGCCCTCCACCCACAAATCGGGCTGATCACTGTAATATCTATCCTCATATCTGACCAACACCTGCTCTATATAACCAATTCCTGCATATTCCACCTCCGGAATATCCTCCTGAATAACTCTGAAAAGACCTCGTGGTGTTTTAGTGGAATGAAGGACCTCTTCGCCCGCCTGGGTAATATCGTAATTTACACGATAGATGCGCTCATGATCGGGCCAAAAGGTATCAAAACCCTTCTCATAACCAAGGTAAACGACTATATGTGAAAAGAATAACAACCCTACGGCAAGACCGAAAATATTCAGCAGTGCATGAAATCTATTCTTTCTTAAATGATTAATCGTAGATCGGATATTAATTAAATTCATAGACTAAAAATTTTCTACTCGTATCGCAATGCCTCCACCGGGTTGCGATTCGCTGCATTCACACTTTGAAATATCACAGTTACTATAGCAACAAAAAGAATAAGCAAACCTGCCAGCATAAATATCCAGATACTCACATCAATTCGATAAGCAAATCCCTGAAGCCACCTGTTCATTAAAACCCATGACAGAGGAATGGCGACCGCAAACCCGGCAAGTCCGGTTATCAGAAAAGGCTTAATCAAACGGCCAACAATACTTGTAACAGGCTCTCCCATACTCTTGCGGATACCAATTTCTTTAGTCCTCTGCTCGGCCATAAACATGATAACCCCAAGAAGTCCCAACACAAGTACTATGACAGAAAAAACGGAAAAGGTCCATACCAAAACTTTCAGGTTTCTTTCAGGTGCCAAAATGCTGTTCATCTCCTCATCAAAAAATCCATAGTCCATGGGAATGTCCGGTTCAATTTTTCTTCCAACATCGCGGATCTGACTTAATGTGTTCTGAATATCACCTCCCCCGGCTCTAATCACCAGATAATTAATGGACCATTCATCGCTGAGTGTTTTAAGCGCAAGCGGTTGAATTTCTTCAGAGAACGAGTTGAAGTGGATATTTTTCATTACCCCTAAGACCCGGAAGGTTGCCCCGTAAGCTTCCAGAGATTTTCCTTCAAAACTATCCCAGCCAATAAGATTGGCAAAGGCTTCATTGATTATCACTCCCTCCTGATCTGGTGTCCTGAAGAAAGTTCCTTCTTTCATTTCAACACCAATGGTTGCCATCATATCTTCATCCACGCGCCAATCAGTAACCAAAGGTTTAAATTCCGGATCTTTTCCTGCCCAGTTCCAGCCTTCCCCGTTGTTACCTATCCTAAACGGCAGATAGGACATTACAGCTGCTTCTTCAACATTTGTTATTCTCTTCACTTCTTTCTTAAAAACCTGATATCGGTCTTTGAGTTTTCCTTCCAATGGGATGTAAAAAACCTGCTCCTTATCAAACCCCAAATCCATCTTTTGCAGGTAGGCAGTTTGTCTCGATATAATTAGTGTTGAACTAAGCAACATTAGCGAAACGAGAAAAATGACAGTGATTAATACGTTTCGAAAAAGTCCTTTACTCCTGGCCGATTCTTTTCCAGATTGAAGTGTGCGTGCAGGAGAGAAAGATGTCAGGAAAAACGAGGGATAACTACCTGCTAAAAAAACAGTTGCAACATAAATCAATCCCAAAACCAGAAGTGGTTCCCATGAAAAAATAACAAACGGGTCGATGTTCTTTCCAATAAAACTATTAAATACCGGCAATGCAGCTGCAACAATGATTATGGCTATTAAAAAAGCAGCCAGACAGATGATTGCGATATCAGCATATATCATCCGGATAAGACTCTGACGTGTAGCGCCGAGCGTCTTTCTCAGGCCGGTTTCCTTAATCTGCTTAAGTGACCGGGCGGTATTCAGATTAATAAAGTTGAGCGTGGCAGCCAGTAGCACCATCAGAGCAATAAGCGAAAATATATGGATGTTTCGGATATGGTCTTTTTCATAAAGATAGTCATTCGCAAACTGATATGCTCTCAGGTAATTGGTTGACTCAGGCATCTCTTCCTGAATCCTGTTGGTTATGGAAGATGCCACTTTTTCGAAATCCTCCGGCTCTCTAAGAAGTCCAAAAGTAATAAAGCTGTTATTGTACCACGTATTCAGATAGTTTTCGCTGTTAAACAGGTTGGATAAGTTACTCATAGGCATGAGTGCAGAAAACTGAATGGATGAGTTCTCCGGAATGTCTTCAATAACCCCCACCACGATTAAATCGATGCTGTTGTTGTATTCGATCATCCTGCCCACAGGATTCTCACTCCCAAAAAACTTTTCAGCAGTACTACGGGTCAATACTACTTTGTTTTTAACACCATCTTCGCCGCGTCCACCTGTCACAAAAGGAAAAGACATAATATCAAACAAGGAGTAATCGGCAAATGCCACCTTCTCCATATACTTGGAATTTCCAAACTCCAGAAGGTATTCATTAAATGGAGGCCGGTAGCGGCTGATGGTCTTAATTTCCGGGTATTCGTCCCTGATTGCAGGTCCTACTGCCGGAGGACATCCATCGAAGGTTACTTTTTCCTGACCTCCTTCCAGAAAGGCATGAACCACAAAAATCCGATCAATTTTGTCATGAAAACGATCATAACTTACCTCATCGACAATCCAGAAAAAGATAAACATCACACATATCAGTCCCACGATAAGTCCGGAAATCCCCAAAAGAGATGCCGTTTTATTCTTCTTCAGTCGCCTGATTGTTAACAATATATTTTTCATCTTGGATCGTTTTTTAATAATTCATGAACTAATAAACTGATGAGTCATCTTTCGCCATGCCCTTTGCACCATGCTCCCGGCTCTAAAGCAACATCTCCCCCAACTCCTTTTTCACTTCTTCGGTAATAATCTGACCATCGAAGAGATTGACTACCCGGTGAGCAAACTCCGAATCGTGTAGTGAGTGGGTTACCATCACAATAGTAGTTCCTTCACGGTTGAGTTCTGTGAGCAGATTCATCACTTCCAGACCGTTTTTGGAGTCCAGGTTACCGGTGGGCTCATCGGCAAGAATCAATTTGGGGTTGGCAACCACGGCACGTGCTATGGCTACGCGCTGCTGCTGACCACCTGAAAGCTGTTGAGGAAAGTGCTTTTTGCGGTGGCCAATTTTCATGCGTTCCAGTACTTCTTCCACACGCTGCTTCCTTTCTTTGGCTTTCATCTTCAGATAAATGAGCGGTAACTCCACATTCTCGAACACATTGAGTTCGTCAATGAGATTAAAGCTCTGAAACACGAAGCCAATGTTTCCTTTTCGCATGCTGGTTCGCTGGCGCTCTTTCAGACCTCCCACTTCGCTGCCGTCGAAATAATACTCCCCTCCTGAAGGATTATCCAGCAATCCCAGTATGTTGAGCAAGGTAGATTTGCCACATCCCGACGGGCCCATAATGGCCAGGAATTCTCCTTTCTGAACATGCAGGTTTACATTGTTCAGCGCACTGGTCTCTATTTCTTCAGTGCGGAATACTTTGGATAGATTTCTTGTTTTTAGCATAATTAAAAATTTGCATGGAGCAAAGAACATGGGGCATGGGCAGACTCCCATGTTTTCACTTCCCTTTGTTTATTGCTCCTTATTTATTATTCAGGTGGTTTCATTTACAAGGCATAGAGCTTAGAGCTTGGTGCATAGGGCATTTTCAATGCTGGTTGACTTTAACTTTTTGCTCAACGTTTATTATTCATAGTTTCTAAAATCCTCTTTCTAAAACAGGATATCTTCCTGCTAAGGATATCCAATTCATTTAGCATTTTATTCAGACAATCATCATCAATATGTTTTCGTTGTTTGGCGACAAAAGCGAGATTGGCGGTTTCAAAAACAGATCTTCTGGCGATATTTAAAAAATTTGCAAAGTCCTTATCCGAAAAAGAACCGGATCCCTCTGCGATATTATTAGATATACTCAGGGATGCTGCTCTCAATTGTTCGGCAAACCGATAACTTCTTGCATTACCTATTTCTTCGGCTAAATCAAAGAACTTATCATTAAGAGCAATAGAGTCTTTCCATATCTCCAGATTCATAAACCTGAATTGTGACATAATAATTGGTTTGAGGTTAAACAATATGTACAAGTTTATGAATTTATCTCTATAATCACTGAATATTGCCCTTGGCTCTTCGCTCCATGCTCTCTGCTGCATGCACTCTGCTCTACCTCAGCTCCAACCGCTCATTCTCCCCAAAAATTTCATATCCCGAAGTGATGACCTGCTCCCCGGGCTCCAGCCCCTCAATCACTTCATAATAACGGGGATTTTGCTTTCCAATTTTAATATTGCGGCGCACGGCTTCCGTACCCGATTCGTTGAGCACAAACACCCACTGCCCGCCGGTACTTTGGAAAAATCCGCCTCTTGGAATCATGACCGCTTCGGTGGCTTGTCCCAGCTGAAGTTTCAAATGATAGGTCTGACCGGTACGGATATTTTCAGGTTTTGAACCATCAAAAACCAGATCAATCTCAAACTGTCCGTCACGAACTTCGGGATAAACCTTTTTCACATGCAGGTTATAATCCTGCCCATTGCGCTCAATGGAAGCCGGCAATTCCCTCCTTACCTTATCGATGTAATGCTCATCCACGTTCGCTTCCACCTTGTAGTCGGACAATACATGCACCATCCCGATGCGTTGCCCCTGAGAAACGGACTGGCCAATCTCGGCATCCAGCATTCCCAACTGACCGTCAACAGGGGATTTTACTTCCAAATTATCCAGTCTTTCGCGCACCAGCCCGAGCATCTGACGCATCTTCTGCAGATCTGTATCCAGCGTTTTCATATTGGTCATAAGCATGATAGAGTCATTCCGGGCTTTCAGATGGTTAATTTCCAGCAGGCCCTCTTCATATTCATAATCCTCTTTAGCCTGCAGAAACTCCTCACGAGGAATCAGCTTTTCTTCGTACAACATTTGTGATTGTTCATAATTCCTTTTTTTCCGCTGCAAACGAAAACGATTATCCAGCAGACTCTTTTTCGATTGGATCATCTCAGCCTCAAAGCTGATGCGGGTATTTCGCAGGTAATTCTCTTTTTCTGCCAATGATGCTTCACTGTTGAGAATGGTCTGGTAAAGCTGCCGGTTCTCCAGCTTTAAAATTACATCCCCTTTCTTCACCATAGCTCCTTCTTCGATTATCTTCTCAACCACCCTTCCTCCTTCAATGGCATCCAGATAGATGGTAGAAATAGGTTCCACCTGACCGATAATTGTGATGTAATCATTAAACATTCCTTTTTCTACTGTCCCAAAGGAGATTTTTTCTCTATCCACACGCATTACCGAACTGTGATCGGCCCATATAATCTGATACAACAAAAACAGAAAAACCATTGATCCCAAAACAATGTAGATATGCTTTTTTTTAATTCCTTTTTTCTTTTCCAGTACCCGATCCATTGACATATTTCTTCAATTAAGTATTACACAATAGTTAGCTGATGAGCTAATGTGTTGTTGAACTGATGAGCAAGTGCAGGTTTACCTATGCTATTTTCTCTAAGCACCATGCACCATACTCTCTGCTCCATGCTCTATACACCATGCTCCATGCTCTCTGCCCACAACCATTCCACAACCATACCAAAACAAACAACAACCTAACAAACAATAAGATAACTTCCTATCCCCCCTCGATGGTGTAAAAAAAACATACGTACACCTGTAAAATATTTTGACACAATTTTGCATTCAGTTAATTTACCCCATACATTTGATCTATCAGAATAGTTTTTAATTAAAAGGCAGAAGTTTGACAGGCTGAAGGCAGAAGAGATGAGTTTTAATCTGACACAGTGACTTTTTGGAAATTCTAATTTTGTAAGTTTGTTTTTAGCCTTATCATCCAAGGTCAAGCTCCAACAAACCCGACAACGCTATTAGAATATTCTTTTTAGCCTGTTATATATATATAAGACAAGTAAGATGCAAACAGCAAACAGGCTGAAAGCCTGATAGCAATAGCCCAGGGCAACGCCCTGGGTTTTGAAGTATCCCTCCACTCCCTCTCATTATTGGTCGCGACGCGACCAATAATGAGAGGGGGGAATTGTTACAATATCCCAGGGGCGTTGCCCCAGGCTATTGCTTAAAGACCTTCGGCCTTTTAAGAAACGCAACAACATTATGTATTCCCTCAAAAAGGGAAAAGCCCCGCTTTTGGGAGGACTGATTTATTCATAAATAATAGTCATGAGATGGTCAAATACCAATAAATGCAGGCAATCGCCAAGAAAATTGGAGTAGGGAATAAAAAAATTATTTTCAAGTCAATTTTATTGAGGACGTCTGCATTTAGCCGATAGTTAAACATCGCAATAGATCATTTGTGAAATAATCAGGTCAGGACAGATTGCAATTTCATTCAAAAAAATAATATGGCTAAAGGAAATATTCTGATCGTTGATGATAACAAAAGTGTGCTAACGGCTCTGGAATTTCTTCTTTCATCGGAGTTCGACAAAGTTGTGTGCATCTCTAACCCCAACCAGATCAACTCCGAATTGGGCAAAACCCCTTTTCAGCTGGTATTACTGGACATGAATTTTAAAACCGGAGTAAATACCGGCAATGAAGGGATTTATTGGCTCCACCAAATTAAGACCCAAAAACCAGATACATCAGTAGTAATGATTACTGCTTATGGCGATGTGGAACTGGCCGTAAATGCGCTAAAAGCAGGGGCAACAGATTTTGTTCTGAAACCCTGGGACAACACCAAACTGTTGGCGACAGTCAAAGCGGCCGTTCAACTCAGCCAGTCACGCGGAGAGGTCAACACCCTGAAACAAAGAGAAAAAGACCTGAAAAGCAGTTTCCAAAATAACCGAAAACACATCATCGGCACTTCCCCGCAATTGATGAAGGTACTCAACCTTGTACGCAAAGTGGCAAAGACCGATACCAATGTATTGGTTACCGGAGAGAACGGAACCGGCAAAGAACTGATTGCCCGCGAAATACACCATCTCTCCTCACGGAACGATGAAATACTTGTAAGTGTGGACATGGGAGCCATCAGCGAATCTCTTTTCGAAAGCGAATTGTTTGGACATATCAAAGGAGCCTTTACCGATGCTAAAGAAAACAGGGCCGGGAAATTCGAAATAGCCCATCGGGGAACCCTATTCCTTGATGAAATCGGCAATCTCCCCCTTCATCTTCAGTCAAAGCTTCTGGCTGTACTCCAAAACAGAGAAGTCACCCGCCTTGGCTCTAATCAGCCTGAACCTGTTGACATACGACTGGTTTGTGCCACCAACCGAAATCTGCCGGCATTGGTAAAAGAAGGACTTTTTAGAGAAGATCTCCTCTACCGCATCAACACCATACACATCGAACTCCCACCTTTGCGCGATCGAGGGGAAGATGTGCTGGTACTGGCAGAATTTTTCCTGAAAAAGTATGCCTCCAAATACAACAAATCACAACTAAAAATCAATAACCAGGCACAGGAAAAACTCTTAAAATACAACTGGCCGGGAAACATCCGGGAACTGGAACATGCCATTGAGAAAGCAGTAATTCTGAGTGATAGCAACATCCTGAAACCCGACGATTTTTTCCTGAGACCTGTTACCGGAACCAATACCGGAAGCCTTGATACCTCAATGAGTCTTGAAGAGATGGAAAAACAACTGATCTCAGCAGCCCTCGACAATCACCCCGGAAACATCACCGCTGCAGCCGCTCAACTGGGCATTACACGTCAGACATTGTACAATAAGATGAAAAAATTTAATCTGGAATGAGGATTTCATTTCTTACACGTTCGGTCATCCTGATACTCCTGATTGCTGTTTCAGCCATCACGGCGACATTAGGCTTTTTCTACCTCAACATCCAGGTCATCGGAATAGCAGCATCCCTGCTTTTTATTGTTTTTACCTGGAACTTGATTTCCTATCAAAACCGGTTCTTTAACAAAATCAGCTATTTTTTCGATGCCGTCCGAAATGAAGATTCTGCGCTTTCCTTCCCAAAAATACAACATGATCCTTTTCTTAACGAACTCAGCTCTAACCTGAACAGAATCAACGAACAACTAAAAGAAATCAAGACCGAAAACCGTCAACAGGAACAGTACTTCCAGACCCTGACAGACCATGTAGCAACAGGTATCCTTTCGTTTGATGATACAGGATTCATCTTCAATGCCAACAAAAACCTGAAGCAGATGCTTGGTCTGGAGCAACTGACCCACCTTCGCCAACTTCAAAAAGTGGACAGTCAGCTGGCACACGTTCTGATGAACCTGCTACCAGACAATCAGCGAATGCACACCATCAAGTCACCATCAGGGAAAAGCATTAATCTGCTACTGAAATCCACCTCTTTCAAAAACAAGGACCGGACACTAAGACTGATCTCTCTTCAGGATATCAATGACCAGCTCAGCGAAAAAGAAATGGAATCATGGATGAAACTCATCCGTGTACTCACCCATGAGATCATGAATTCCATTGCCCCGGTAACTTCTCTTTCCGAGAACCTTAAAAATCTATTCATCCGCAACGGGGAAGTAATCAGCCCTGAAATGGTATCGGAAACAACCATCGCAAAAACAGCCAAAGGACTTGAGGTAATTGAACAACAAGGCATAGGCCTCATCAACTTCGTAGAATCATACCGCAAACTTACCCGCCTCCCAAAACCGGAGCTGAAACCGGTGAATGTCAGAAATCTTATAGAAAACACCGTTCTTTTGAATAAATCACTTTGGCCTGACATTCAAATATCGTTACAAATAAATGATCCTGATTTACAAATTGCTGCAGACGAAAAGCTCTTTCCGCAGGTACTGATAAACCTGTTAAAAAACGCCACCGAAGCCCTGGATGAGCAGGCAAACGGAAACATACAGATTCAAACACGTCGTAATCAGGAGGGAAAAATCGAAATATGCATCAAAGACAACGGGCCCGGAATACCTCCGGAATTGCTGGAAGAGATATTTGTACCATTTTTTACTACCCGTGAATCCGGCAGTGGCATTGGCCTGAGTCTTTCCCGACAAATCATCCGTTTACACGGAGGAAAACTTACCGCCAACTCCCAACCGGGAAAAGAAACCGCTTTTTGTATTGAAGTTCGCCCGGCAGACTAATGCTTTAGGAAACTTTTCCGGCAACAATCCGTAAGTACGCCTTAACCGGAATTGTAATATAAAAATGGTGAACAAATCTTATAAGGACTTGCTAAAAAAACTAATAATAAAATATTACAGCATATAATTTCTTTTCAAGTGCTGTTTTTTTTTAAGCAATCCTTTAAAAAAGTTTGCACTTGCGATGTTAACACCCAACTGTTCAATAGAACGTTTTTATTCAGAAAGAGTTTTTCTGTATAAATGGCGCGGTGGCCCGTCCGTTTTCCGGGCCGGCGGCTAGCAGGAGTCCAAAATGGGCGAATTTAAAGGCCTTGCGCAATGGCCGGAAATTTTGGCCTTCGCGGGTGGATAGGTTAAAACAGACAATACTTTTTCGTCGTTTTTGGGCAATGCCAAAAAGGACAATAAAATATAAACTTAAAAAAGGGTACTGACTTTTTCAGCAGCTTCTAATTATATAACGTATGTTCCGGACAATTATCAGATATTCAGGAGCCTTCCTTTTCCTTTTGCTCTTAGGCTTCATCGCCATACTTCCTTTCCCAGTTCTCTACGGTATTTCCAACTTCTTTTCATGGTTATTAGGCAGCGTTTTCAAATACCGCAGGAAAATTATTGAAGACAATCTCATTAAATCAGATTTACCTCTGTCTGACGATGAAAGAGCGCAAACAATCAATGCTTATTACCGTAACTTATCCGACATAATTCTGGAGGGATTAAAAAGCTTTTCCATGTCGCGTAAAACTTTAATAAAGCGCCATAATGTGCTGAATCCGGAGGTGCTCAATCAGTTTTATGAACAAGGTAAAAGCGTTATTGTGGTTACAGGACATATAGGCAACTGGGAATGGGGAAGCCTGTCGGCCGGTATTTTTACCAACTACAACGTGGTGGCCTTTTACAGTCCCATGCGCAACAAACCCATCGACAAAATGATGCGGTGGTCACGCTCTCGTTTCGGCACCATTCTCTCGCCCACCAAAGGCACCACCAATACTTTTGCGGAAAACAAAAGCAAACCCACGCTTTACCTGATGGCTGCCGATCAGAGTCCCTCAAAAGTCACCTCTGCTCACTGGTTTAATTTTCTGGGACGAACAACCGGTTTCCTTCACGGGCCCGAGAAACATGCGCGTAACAACAACTACCCTGTGGTTTTTGCAGATATTGAGAGAATAAAAAGAGGATATTATGAACTAAAACTCTCTGTACTAACAGAGACGCCACAGAAAACCGAGCATGGTGAAATCACCAAACAGTATGCTACTGTTTTGGAGGACTACATCCGCAGGCATCCTGATAACTGGCTGTGGTCGCACAGACGGTGGAAGCGGAAACCACCGGAGGGATATTAATCAGAAAAGTCGTTGAAAGCTACAAACCAGAGGTTAGAAAAGTTGTTTTCTTTGCAAGCAAAGCGGAGGAACCAGGCAATAGCTTTTTAAATGCTTGCCTCCGGTAATGCCAGGTTTGTGCCTTACCTCCAATTTCCGTGTTATTTTTGGCAAAATATTTTCCAACGTTTTATTGAAAATGGCTGCGCCATCTATTGTTTTGGATCCACGAATTATTCAAATTAAACGAATTTAAAAGCTGTTTTACAGCTTTTTTAAAACGGCTTCGCCGTTTAATGTCGCACAAAGTGCGACTCAAATTCGTGTAATTCGTACAATTCGTGGACAAAAAATAATTGCGCAGCAATTCGCTAATTAGGATAATGCTTATTTGAAATAGTCCGTTAAAAAAAGCTTAAAGACAGAGACGCAAGGTTTTTATTATGAGTGAGACATGCTCTGTTCGCGAGGCTTTTCAATGGATTGACTACCAACTGTTTTTAGTTCCAAAACCTCGGAATAAAGAAGTATTAATTTGAATATTTTATTTGGTTCTGGCTTGTCCAGTTTAGGTAATAGATAACTAGGCATTAGATGATTCCATAACGGCTGAACTAATGACGGGAGATTGACAGCCCCCTCCTCCGCGATCACATAAACTGGGGCTTTGGTCATCACCGATACAGTCCATCAATCACCTCCCGGTACTTCTCCTCAATCTTCCGCCTTTTCAGCTTAAGCGTATTGGTCATCGTACCATTTTCCATAGTGAAAGGTTCCTCCAGCAAAGCCACTTTCTTCACTTTTTCGTAAGAAGCAAGATTTTGCTGAACTTCATGAATATGGTCTTCAAAAGCCTCCAAAACATGGGGATGAGAAAGTAAATCATTCTCTTCCTGAACCTCAATATTTTTTTCCACTGCCAGCTCCTTTAGCTTACTCAGTATCGGAACAATAAGAGCAGTCACATAAGGGCGGTTATCCCCCACTACCACAATCTGTTCTACCAGTTCCTGCTGCTGAAGCAGTGTTTCAATTTTCTGAGGCGAAACATATTTTCCTACGGAGGTTTTCATGAGATCCTTGATTCGATCAGTCATAATCAGGTCGCCGTTCTCATCCAGCATCCCTTCATCGCCTGTATGAAACCAGCCATCGGTCATCACCTCTGCAGTTTCCTGCTCTTTTTTGTAGTAGCCACTGAACACACTGGTTCCCCTTACCAATATTTCACTGTTGTCACCAATTTTGACCTCTACTCCCGGCATCACGGAACCACATGTCCCGAAAGAATAGACATCGTCCCGAAAACAGGAAACGGTAGCGGAAGTTTCAGTCAAACCGTAACCATAGGTCACAAACAACCCAAAAGCGTGAAAAAACTTAAGAATTTCGGTACTCAGAGCAGCTCCTGCACATGGCATAAATCTTATATTTCCACCAAAAACACCACGTATTTTTTTGAAAACCACCTTCTCAGCCAAAGCCAATTTCAACTTCAATGCAAGAGGCAGTCTGGCATTGCAACTTCTATACTTATTGGCCTCAAGTCCTGACGAAATCGCCCAGTTAAAAATCTTCCGTTTAACAGGGGACCACAGCAGCATCTCCTCCTGAATACCCTGATAAGTTTTGTCAAAGAAACGGGGAACAACACACATCATAGTAGGTTTCACCTGACGCAGGGCATTCACCACATCGCGAGGGTCATCAAGAAAAACATTGACCACTCTGCTAAAAAGCATAAAATGGGTCCATAATCGCTCGAAAACATGACTTAAAGGGAGAAAGCTCAGAGAAACATCTTCAGATGAGACTTCCAGACGCTCCTGATGTATTTTCCAGGTATTTACGAAATGAGCATGTTTCAGCATCACCCCCTTGGGCTCCCCTGTTGTACCTGATGAATAAATAATGGTAGCCAGATCATCAGAATGATAATCAGAGATATTATCTGATATACGAATATGAACATTTTCCTTTTGAGATAACTCAAGAAATGTAGAAAAGGAAAAAATCCTGTCATCCACTGTATTACAATCATCAAATACCACGATTCGCTCCAGCATGTTGCCTTCATCCAAAAGGCATTTCAGCATTTCCTTTTGTTCACAGGTGCCAACAAACAGTATCCTAATCTCTGTCTCGTTCAGAATATAGCGAATCTGATCCATGGACGAGGTAGCATACAACGGTACTGTAACTCCCCGATTGGCCATAATGCCCAAATCGGTCAAAAGCCATTCCGCCCTGTTCTGACTGATAATTCCCATATTTTCACCTGCTCTGCTCCCCAGTATATGAAGCCCGGACAATACCTGCTCCACCTTTTCACCCAGCTGGTTCCAACTCCACGATTTTTTTGTTTTTTCTCTGAAACGAATAATCTCTTCATCCCCAAACTCCTCAATTCGATTGAGAAGCATCCTGATCACATGGTTCTCCATAAGTATGTAAATACCGCTAATTTAAGTCCTCCTACAACCTGATTTGCATCCCTTAAATGCCAGCACCTTTATCCCGGAACCACTTTCTCTAAGGACAGATCAGATTACAATTCATTTTTTAAACGAAGAAAACTCTTTTGGGTTACATAGGTTCCCGAGGCTAAGTAGAGTATAAAGCAACCATTTTTGTAAAAAAGCCCTGTGGTCCGGCAAAATCTATTGTTTTGAAAGAAGATTGCTTCGCTCTGCTCGCAATGACTCTTCCTTTAAGGTTTAGGAGAGTTGGCAGGGGTTGATTTTCGGCTCTGCCGAAAATCAACCCCTGCCAACTCTCAACATCCTGCAAAGGCCCGTCATTGCGAACGTAGTGAAGCAATCTCAATTTATTACCCAGATACCAATGAAAAAAAATCATTATCTTTCAAAAAACAAATGATTCCCTGAATCACCCAAGACTCTTCCCTTTCCATCCGAAAAAATTTTAAAACCATGAAACAAACATTATATCTCATACTTTTCTTATTTATGATAGCAACAACTCAATCACAAAATCAAACTCCTGATCTTAAAATTCTGGCTTTCTCCAAAACCGCCGGATACCGACACGGAGCAATTCCACAAAGTCTGATAGCTTTAGGCCAACTGGCAGAACAAAACAACTGGAAAATAATTGCAACAGAAGAAGGAGAAATCTTTACTCCCGAAAACTTATCATCCTTCGATCTGGTGATATTTGTGCATACCACCAAAGACATTTTAGAAGCAGACCAACAGGAAGCATTAAAAGATTATGTGGAAAACGGAGGCGGACTGTTGGCCCTGCATACCGGAGCAGACACCGAATATGATTGGCCGTGGTATGTTGAAGCCATCGGAGCCTCTTTTGTCGGACACCCACCATCACAGCAAGGTAAACTTATCATTGAAGACCGCTCCCATCCTGCCACAGCACATTTCCCCGATTCCACCTGGGTAGTCACCGATGAATGGTACAGTTTCGACCGCAATCCGCGGGAAGACGTACATGTGCTCATTTCTATTGATGAAGATTCTTACGAAGTGGACGACAACCGATGGTTCGAAGGAGCCCAACAACGAATTGGGGATCATCCGCTGGTATGGTACAGATTGGTTGGCAAAGGGAAAGTATTTCAGACCGCCCTTGGCCATGAACCGGAGCTATACCACAATCCTTTGTTTTTACAACACCTGAAAGGAGCTATTCTGTGGACGGCAACGGAGGAATAGTCTCATACATGCTGCAGACCTTGCAAGTCCTCGTCATCGCGAGTGCCTACCTCAATGAAATTTTGGACCATAATACGAATATAACAATTGTTGCGTCCCCGCAGGGAGCAAATTTGAATCCGAGATCCATGCCAGTCAATAAGAGGCTGTCTCAAAAGTCCAAATTCGATGTCATTCTGAATGCCTACCCAAAAAAAAGTTTGGGGAATAATGTGTAAATGACAGAATTGGCTCGTCCCTGAAAGGGGCCAATTTGAATAACCCCGGGTCGATAACCCGGGGTAAGGCTGAACGATTGGAATCAGGTCCCCGAATGGGGGCCAACAATTACAACCTTGACTTCCGATTGTTGAAAAAATCTGTCATTGACAGCTTGTCGAAGAATCTTTTCATTTGAAAGACAGACATTTCGACTTTGCTCAACATGACAAACCTTTGGAGTATTACGCTTTTGAGACAACCTCGTTAAGCTTAACATGAAAGAGGTTCCCGAATGGGAGCAACCATCAATCCATTAACCCATTGATGTAATGAGTTTTACAAAATTACATTTTTGGAAACGCGGTAAAAAGATCTCAAGCTTTTAGCCTTTCAGAAATTAATTTTTTCACTTTTATTATCATTCACTATATAACATAATCCAGGTTTTGGCATTATATTTGGATCGAAATTCTCAAGTTTAATTCACTAACATAAACCCTAACCAGGAGATGAGAACCCTACTTCTTAGTCTGTTGTTCGCAACAGCTTTGACTGCCGGCACTTACGGACAGTCAGTTACTATTAGTGGTACTATTACCGATGCCGATACCGGAGAACCACTATTATCTGCCAATATCTACAACGCAGAAACCCTGAAAGGAACCACCAGCAATGTTTACGGTTTTTACAGCCTCACACAACCCGGTGGATCTGTCCCATTTACCGTTTCCTTTACGGGATATAAAACTTTCCGGACAGAACTCAACCTTAGCAAAGACACCACTCTTAATGTAGAACTGCAACCAGTTATTGAGCTGGAGGAGGTGGTTGTTTCAGCTCAGTCCCCCCTTCAGAATATCAAAAGCAGTGAGATGAGTACCATTCATCTTAGTCCTTCGAAAACAGAGATGGTTCCTGCCCTGCTCGGTGAAACCGATATCATCAAAACCCTGCAGCTTATGCCGGGAACACAGGCCGGAACAGAGGGAACCAGCGGCTTTTATGTCAGAGGTGGTAGTCCCGACCAAAACCTGATATTGCTGGATGGGGTACCGGTTTACAATGTCAATCACCTGTTTGGCTTCATGTCAGTTTTTAATTCCGACGCCATCAGAAACGTCACGCTAACAAAGGGAGGTTTCCCGGCCCGCTACGGAGGGAGACTCTCGTCCGTCCTCGACATCAGAATGAAAGAAGGGAACAACAAAGAATTTAAGGGAGAAGCCTCCATTGGACTGATATCCTCAAAGCTAACACTGGAAGGACCTATTGTGAAGGACAAAACATCCTTTATGGTTTCCGGAAGACGTTCGTACATAGACATTCTGTCGTATCCAATTCAAATGAAAGTCAACAGTGAGTCGGACGATGAAAATTACTGGCTTGGTTATTTCCTGCAGGATTTTAACGCAAAAGTAAACCACATATTCAATGACAAACACCGCATCTACCTCAGTCTCTACACCGGAAAGGACAAGTTTTTCATGAATGACAAATATGAATACAAAGAAGAGGATGTATGGGATCAGGGATATGAAACATTCACATACAAAAACAAAGATAAAGCCGGCCTTCAATGGGGCAACACCACCGGGGCTTTGCGCTGGAACTACATCATCAACAACCGGCTGTTTGCCAACTTCACGGGAACCATCAGCAATTACAAGTTCAGTATTTTTGAAGATTACGAGGAGGAACAGATTTCCAATCAAACCAACGAGAAAGAACGCTCCGACTTTTACTATGAATACTACAGTCAGATAAAGGATTACAGTATAAAAGCAGACTTTGACTTCTTTCCATCGCCAGCCCACCACATACGCTTTGGCGCTCAAAACACACTGCATTACTTCTCTCCCGGTGTAACAGTAAATCAGGAAAGTTACCTAAATAGCGAGGCTGTTACAGACACCACCTATGGCAATAAAAATCTGGAATCCAACGAATTTTTACTCTACGCGGAAGATGACATCACCGTCAATGACATTCTGAAGTTTAACATTGGTCTTCATTACTCCGCTTTCAACGTTCAGGGACAAACGTATCAATCCCTTGAACCCCGGTTATCAGCAAGAGTGATGCTTACCGACCGAATGTCCGTGAAAGCCTCCTATTCACAAATGCAACAGTACCTCCATCTGTTGGCCAACTCATCCATGGGACTACCAACCGATTTGTGGGTTCCGGCCACAAAAAAGATAAAACCTCAGGATTCATGGCAGGGTGCGCTCGGATTATCATATTCGCCTCATCCTGATTATGAGATTTCCCTGGAAGGTTACTATAAAAAGATGAACGGCCTCATCGATTATAAAGAAGGAGCCAGTTTCTTTGAACTGAACCAGGGCAACTGGGAAGACCTGGTGACCAGCGGCACCGGAAAAAGCTATGGGGTGGAATTACTGACACAGAAACACGGAGGTACGCTCTCCGGATGGGTAGGCTACACCCTCTCGTGGGCCAACCGCCAATTTGAGGATATCAGTTTCGGCAAAGAGTTTCCGTTTAAATATGATGCACGGCATAACCTGTCAGTGGTTTCAACAATTCGCTTCTCAGAAAAAACAGATATGGGGGTAACCTGGGTTTATCGAACAGGATATCCGCTGACCATTGAAGATGAAAGTTACAGGTCAGTATTTGGTTTTTTTCGCGAGGATAATACTCAGCATTATTATTCCGACTATGCAGAAATCGACCACTTCGAAAACAGAAACAATTACCGGATGCCCGATTATCATCGATTAGATATTGGAATCAATTTCCATAAAAAGAAAAAGCGCGTAGATCGAACATGGAGTTTTGGCCTCTACAACGCCTATGGGCGCAACAATCCATTTATGATCTACCGCGATCAGGAGTGGGACGAAACCAAACAGCAGGAGGTAACCCGACTCAAACAATTAAGCATTTTCAACATCATTCCCTATGTACGCTGGAGTATAAAGTTTTAACCCTAAAGACCACACCCAATGAACAAAATATTTAATTTTTCAGCAATAATTCTCAGCCTGGCAGCAGTAATTCTGGGCTGTGAAAAGTATGTAAACGACTTTGAATTTGATAAAAAAAGTCCCCGACTTGTCGTCAATGCAATTTTGCATCCCGACAGTATCATCAAAGTCAATATTACCAGCAGCAAAACATATAATCCGCAGCGCGAAATCACTTATGTCAACGAGGCGGAAGTTCTGATTTATGAAGATGACAATCCGCTTCCTTCTCCCGAATCCATTGGGAATGGTTATTACATCATTGAAAACGAACACCCCACCCCCGGAATCACCTATAAAATCGAGGTAAGGGCCGACGGATTTGAAACAGCAAAAGCGACAACAAAATTGCCAATGCCTGTTGACTTTTCGGTAACCAACAGGGGGATAATCAACAAACCGGTTGAAGACTGCCCCACTTGTCCACCTGAAAAAAATGCACATTACACTCTGGATCTTAATTTGGACAACCACACCCAATGGTTCGGAATATCCGTAAGTTTTGGAGCTCCGGTATTGGATTACCTCAACGCAACAATGGATTGCATTGAAGTTATCAGCACCCATGACGACGGCTCTGAATTTATTTATGACAGTTGTTTTCAGATCTATGACACACTGGGCATTGAGCAGGAAAATCTTAATTTTCACTCCAACAACAGAACCATTAAGTTCATTAAAGACTGGGGCGATTATGTTATCGATGATTATGACTATGACAACTATGCCGACAGAGCCTATTGTTCCACAGAAAATGAGAGCAGTTCCACACTGCAATTCAACATGGATATTTCGCGAAATTACAGACTTGAAGAAAATCAGAACAGAGAAGTTGAGTTTGTAGTAAACAGCTATGACGAATCCCTCTTCCGGTTTATGTATTCTCTGGCTCAGCAGGAGGCCGTTGACGGAGATCCCTTTGCAGAAAAAATACAAATTTATTCCAATGTTGAAAACGGTCTTGGTATTTTTGGTTCCATGACTCCGTCTTCAGTTACGGAAGAGCTGGATCCGGATTTTTTAAGGCAATAACAGCAAACAATTAATCAGCCCTCCTGTTTTATTTAAAAAAACACATGGCACAAAAAACCGCAACCATTATAGGAGCGACCGGACTCATAGGCAGTCACCTTTTGCAACAACTCCAGGTATCGGATGCTTTCAACACGATAAAAGTAATCGGTCGCCGTACTGCAGGTTACAAAAACCCCAAAACAGAAGAGCTGATTATCGATTTTGAAGATAAAGCAGCTTTCAAAGAAGCGATCAGGGGGAGCCATGTGGTTTTCTGTGCGGTAGGAACAACCAACAAAAAGGTCAGCGGCAACAAAACTGCCTACCGCAAAGTGGACTTCGACATCCCTGTCAATGCCGCCCGCTTTGCTGCAGAGACAGGATGTAATACCTTCGCCGTAGTCTCGGCTGTAGGGGCCGACAGCAACAGTAAGAACTTCTACACCCGACTAAAAGGGGAGATGGAAGATGCCATTCAGCAACAAAACATCCCCACACTGCTGATTTTCCGTCCTTCATTGCTGCTGGGCAAAAGAAACGAAACCAGAATTGGAGAATCCCTCGGAAAATGGATTATGAAACCCCTCTCATTTCTGATTCCTGCCCGTATGAAACCAATTGAAGCAGAAGATGTAGCAAAAGCAATGGTACATGCAACCAACTCGGATTTAATAGGAGTACATTTTTTTCATTATCCGGAGATTAAAAACTATGCAAAACTTCAGACATAACATAAACCCCATAAACCTGATAATTATCGAATAAAAAACAACTCAGATTACTAACAATATTCCGTAAAATAAAGTATAACCGCAGAGACGCAATGGCACAAAGGTCTTGTTACGAGAGATTTACGCATCGCACCACGCATGACACAAACAACTAACTACCAGACACTTGTAAAAGCTTAGCGAAGTATTGTAAAGAAAAACTCTCAGAAACTGTTTAAATTTTACACAGGGAGACACAGAGGTCGATACGCAACGTTTGAGAATCCGCAGATGGCGCAGATGGCCGCGGATGAATTTTTAGTGAAAAATGTAAAATTGGGCTGAAGGCCCAACTAAATACAGCCCGGGGCATCGTCCCGGGAAAAGAATCGGGTTAGGATTTTACGCCCTGCAAGGGCCGATAAATAAGAGGAGGGTATGGGGTCGTAAGGTTGAAGAAATTGTAGATTTAAACGATAAAGCCCCTGTGGGGCGGCACTATTGTATGAAGACTTACTAAAATAAAATCATTGAGACCGATTCAGATAATACTCTTCAATTTATCACTGAATAAAACATTATTCTCCCGTTAGATCACAAGAATTTTCTTCATTTCCCTTATCTTTGCCCCACCACAGACCACTTATTGATCTCCCCTGAGCAAACTTTTACATTAATTTTAAGCTCAAACAGAGATGATAACACATCAGCATCCCCTTTTCCTGAAAAGTCAAACTACATGGATTTTCAGGCTCACAGTTATAGCTGCATTATTCCTGATAGCTACAACTACTTTTGCACAGGTTTCACTCCCGAAAGTATTCAGCGATCATATGGTTTTGCAACGAAATACGCTCATCCCTGTTTGGGGAAAAGGCAAACCGGGAACACAAGTCACCGTTATGCTCGCAGGAAATAAAGCCTCGGCATTTGCAGGAAAGGACGAAAGGTGGATGATTCGCCTTCCTCAACTAAAAGCCGGCGGCCCTTACCGCCTTGAAATTTTTGAAAGTAACAATAGCAAACCTGTTATCAAATTCGAGGACGTACTGATTGGTGATGTATATCTGGCATCAGGACAATCGAATATGGAGTTGCAGGTACAACAAGCCATGAATGCTGATGAAGAAATATCAAATGCTCAATTTCCTAACATCAGACTCTTTAAGGTGGAACACAACAAAACCATCACTCCACAGGAAGAAATCAAAGGCGGGCAATGGCAACGGTGCGATTCAACAAGTATCAAGGATTTTTCTGCGATAGGATACTATTTTGCCAGAGAACTTCACAAGGAGCTTGGCATACCTATCGGAATACTTCAGTCAACCTGGGGCGGCACGCCTGTGGAAGCATGGACCAGCCGTGAAATTCTGCTTTCATCACACATCTCCCGAACCAAAGTTCTTAGCAATGACACCATCACTCCTCAACATTTTGTGAAAGACAGTCTGGACCTCATCCGGTTCTGGGAAATTGTTTACAACCCACAAAACCAAAGCGATCAGATCTACCCTGATCCTGATTTTGATGATTCTCAATGGACTGAGATACAAATGCCCCAAACTCTGAAAAACATGAGCATCCCAGATTATGAAGGGATGGTTTGGCTACGCAAAGAAGTGAATATTCCAAAAGATATGAAGGGACGTGATCTGACCCTCAACCTGGGACATCCGGAATTGAATTACACGCTCTACTTTAACGGTAAAGAAATCTGCAAAACCATCTGGAATGCAGAACCCGAACATATCTACTCCATCCCGGACTCAATTATAAAGGCCGGACCCAACAACCTGACGTTACGCATGGCTTTTCTTTGGGGTGGTGGCGGATTCAATCCTCCTGCCAAAGAGATGTACATTTCTGATGGAGAGAAAAAAATCAGCGTCACAGGTACCTGGAAATATCAAAAAGACCTGGAACCCGAAATACCTTTCATCAACAACTACCATCAATACCACTCATTCCTTTACAACGCTATGATTGCCCCTGTCGTTCCTTATGGCATTAATGGTTTTATCTGGTATCAGGGCGAAAACAATGTGGACAACGCTTATAATTACCGGAAACTTTTCCCCCTGCTTATTAATGACTGGCGCATCCGGTGGCAACAGGGATATCTGCCTTTTATGTACGTTCAACTGGCCAATTATATGAAACGGGATTCTGTACCCATGGAAAGCAACTGGGCATTACTTAGAGAATCTCAAACAGAAACTTTAAAACTCCCTAACACCGGGATGGCCTGCATTATTGACATTGGTGATGCCAACAATATTCACCCCCTCAACAAACAGGAGGTTGGCAGGCGACTTTCCCTAATTGCAAAAAAAATGATCTATCAGGAAAAAATTCAGGCGTCAGGGCCCATATTTAAAAACTTTGAGGTGGAAAACAATCAAATTAAAATATGGTTTTCAGAGGTGGGTCCAGGGTTATCAGTACAAAATGGAGAGGTACTAAAAGGTTTTTCCATTGCAGGAAAAGACAAGAAGTTCCATTGGGCAAAAGCCTCCATAAAGGGAAATCAAGTCGTTGTCACTGCTAAAGAAGTTCCGGAACCGGTAGCCGTCCGTTATGGCTGGGCCAATAACCCTGAATGCAACCTGATCAATAAAGAAGGTTTGCCCGCTGTTCCTTTCCGAACTGATAACTGGAACGCTGCTGAAAAGTAATCCCTATTTCACAAAAACCAAAGGAAGATAGACTGTTGATTTTTCAGGCCTCCCGCTTCCCGATTTGGCAGGAATCCATGCAGGCATTTTCTTTACAATTTTTAAAGCCATATCGTTCAGTAAAGGTGTCAAGCCTTTTTGCACCTTTGCTTTTCTAACTTTTCCTGACGGTTTGACCACAAAGCTGACCATAACCACCCCCTGCTGGGAGACGGTATCCGGTAAATTTACCCGTGACCGTAAAAATGAATCCAAAGCCGATTTTCCATTAGGAAACGATGCACGTGCCTTGAAACCATAGGAGCCGGAATCGAAAGGTTCGTCAACTGAGACCTCGTCCATTAGGAGTTGCTCATCATTCAAGCGTTGTCTAAAATTCCCCTTGCAATAATTCCGGACATGGACAGTTTTCAAATCCCCCATCTGAAAAACACGCTTCTCATCCCACAGATGGTTTCTGTCGTAAATGTACTCTTCACGAAGCACAGGCCCCTTTGATCCTGCAGATACAACACGTTCAGCAGGTAACAAACTGTTTTGATAACGAAGAATCGTATTGCTCATGGTAAATCCCCTGGCCTGCTTAAGAATTATTCTTTCCGGTAATTTGTTCTCCGAATAATAAAAAACCTGAAAAAAAGAGAGCTTCCCTGCATAATCAAACTGGCGCGTTTTAAAAAGAAGTCCCTCTTTATCGTAAATATAAACAGTTCTTCCATCAATCGAACCATCATCAGCCAACTCAACCCGTTCAGTCAGTTTACCTGTAACATCATAATAAAACACTTCACGCCACAACAACTTTCCTTTAGCATTGAAATGGCTTCGCTGCGTCAACCGATCTGATTCGTCAAAAGCATTTACAGAACATTTCTCAGGGTTCCGGAATTGATTGAACTCAATCGACTTAGTGATTCGCCCCCGGGCATCAATGAATACAACAATAAAATGATTTGCCTCTCCCTTTTTTTTACTTGCTTCTCCGGAATACTGATACTCAATAAATCCCGAGACTCCTGTACGCTCTACTCCCTTGATCTTTCCATCCGGCAAAAAGTCCGGAAATTTGTCCAATAATTGTGCATTCAGGTTTGCGAGAAAAAAAAGAAAAAGGAAGCAAAAGGTAAAAAATGGTTTCATGGCAAAAATTATGGGTTTTCCTTGATGATTCCAATTTACAGAAAATCAATCCGGAAAATCCACTCTTTTTACACCAACAGTTCTTCTGCTTTGGCTAAAAACAAAGAATGACTTTATGAATACCCCCTTACAAATCCTTCACACATCTGAATCCCAGATGCATCATTCCACTGTCCGGAGTGGACTTCATTCTGGCGGAAGCTCTGTAGCCTGCGCAATAGGAGTCATTACATAAAAAAGAACCGCCCCGGATGCTTTTTTTCGGAACTCCCGGGTCAGCGGGGTCTGAAGAAACCAATGGTCCCTTTGGATTATCAGCAATTCCCTTTCGGGCCAGAGCATCATAATATTTTGCATGATACCAGTCTGAAGTCCATTCCCACACATTTCCAGCCATATCATACAAGCCATAGCCATTGGGCGAAAACGAACCAACCGGTGAAGCAGATAAAAATCCGTCATCTCCGTTATTGGAATAAGGGAATGTCCCCTGCCAGAAATTTGCTTTCTCAGCAGATACCAACTCATTCCCCCAGGGATAAACAAAAGTGTTATGACCTCCCCGCGCAGCGTATTCCCATTCGGCTTCCGTTGGCAGACGCTTTCCGGCCCATTTTACATAAGCCTGAGCGTCATACCACGAAACATGAACCACAGGATAATCGTCCTTTCCCTCAATGGAACTACCGGGCCCCTGTGGATGCTTCCAGTCAGCTCCCGGAACCCAACCCCACCAACTTTGATGATTATTCAATGACACTCTCGTATCCGGAGAATGGAAAACAAGAGATGCAGGTACCAATACAGAATCCGGGGGTTTTGGTGTCCCCGGTGGAAGTTGTTTCTTCAATTCTTCCCATTCAGGAGCCTGTTCTGCCGTTGTCACATAACCTGTTGACGCAACAAATTCACTAAATTGAGCATTGGTTACGGGATGTTTGTCCATCAAAAAACTATCAATTTTCACTTTATGAACAGGAAATTCATCCAACTTTGAGAATTGTTTTTCCCGGGCGCCCATATCAAAAACCCCTCCGGGAATCAGAACCATCTCTTCTCTATTAGAAGAATCTCTAATTCCCCCATCATCGCTCTGCTCATTGACCTGTCCGGAAAACCTGTCTTCAGCAGTTTGCTTCCCCGGTTTGGAAGTACAGGAAAACAACAATAAAAACATAACAGGCAGAAAGAAAAAAGAAGCTTTTCTCATCACAGATGTAGTTTATTTCAAATCGTAAAAAAACATAACACCCGGCAATCCGAATTAGTTGAACAATTAACCTGCTTTTTACATAAAACAACATAGCCGGCCGTACGGAAACAGGCTGAAAGCCTGAGAGCAATAGCCCAGGGCAGCGCCCTGGGTTTTGAGGTATCCCTCATGTCTCCTCTCTCTCATTATTGGTCGCGTCGCGACCAATAATGAGAGAGAGGGGGTGGGTGTTTCAATTTTCCTGGGGCGTTGCCCCAGGCTATTGCTTAAAGACCTTCGGCCTTAAAAACACAACATTATTATATATTCCTTTAAAAGGAAAAAACCTCGCTTTTGGGAGGACTGCTTTATGCATGAATATTCACCTTTGCAAAAATCTTTTCAAAATCTGTTTTTATCGTTCTTCCACCAAAACTCCGTAAGATTCCAACTCATCTTTATCTTCCGGTGTCAACTCCCAGTTTTCATCAAAAACGCCTTCCACCAGCACCTTATGATTGCTCTTTTCGAACAGTATAAAATCCTTCATTCCCTTTAACGCCTGGGCACCTTTAGCTCCGCCAAAGCGGCTTCCGGTTTTCGGCATCTCCCCCTCCTCTTCTGCAATAAATGTCCAGAAGGGCAATCCCGAACTTACAACCACCAGGTTGCCATTGTGCGGGAAACAATAAGCAAGCCCCAGACTGTCTGACGAACTATCCAGATGCATTGGCAACTCATCTTCCAAATCAGCAATTACACTATTGGTTTTTCGAGTTCCGAATAAAACCAAATTGGAATTGAGCAAATCGTCACGCGTTATCTGCCGATCAGCAATCACCCGGGGATTCACAGTACTGTTCTGCTCAAAATACCCGCCAAATGAAACAGAGAAGTCAGCAGCCTGTTTGGCTGTTTCTTTTCGCTCAGTTACTTCTTCCATCCCTGATGCTCCTTCGGTACCATATACATAAACATGACGATCGGTCACCACTTCATACATGGGACCCTCAAGACCTTTTTTCTTGGCAACCACCGGAGCATGGTAACGCCCGGTCTGCCACTCTCCATCTTTTTTGGTAAAGGAGTGATTGTACTTCGGCAAACTGGAAATGGATTGCCCATCAATTTTCACAGAGAGTTTTTCGGATGCTTCAAACTGTGGGTGCCCCTTCAGTTGAAGAGAAAAAGCCTCAAGATTATCCGTTTTTATACTGACCACATTTTTCGCGGTAAACTGAGCATCAATTCGGGCAAGCATCCCGGGTGTAAGCTTATCCATATTCACCCAGTAAGCCCCCGGTCGTTTATACCAACGAGTAGCATAGCGAACCCTTGCAGGAAACGGATTTCGCTCAATCCCATCAAACCAGTTAAAAAGCCGGCCACCGGCATACGCATTGGCCCACGAATCATGCTGAACACCCGGATATTCATGATATTCAACCATTGTTCCCATATTCTGCAACTCGTCCACAATTTGTCTGGTTCCCTCTGGTCTCACCACCGGATCGGCACCGCCCTGATGAATGGCAACAGGAATGTTCAGTCCATTCTCAGTGAGGTCAAAATACTCCTGAGGTGGAGCCGGACAAACAGGAGCAATGGCGGCAAACAAGTCGGGATAGGCCATCCCGATAAAAAGAGTTCCACCCCCACCCATGGACAATCCTGTCAGATAAATACGGTTGCGATCGATGTTGAAATCCTGTCGGCACTTTTCGATGATTTGCAATACATCATCTTCAGGAATCCCCACATATCCCATGGTTCCACGGGCATAAGGAGCCACAACAATGTATTCCACATCTTCCCATTCGGGAAAGTACCGCGATGCTTCAGCATCATTTTCTCCCGGAAGATTTGTTTTACCAAATACACGCTTCAACGCCAGCCGGTGATTCGACATGGCGCCGTGCAACATCACCACCAGTGGATATTCTTTCTTTGCATCAAAGTTATCAGGAAGATACAGCGCATAAGGTTGCTCCGAATCGTCAATCTCGGAGTAAAATGTTTCAACCTGCGGACCCGGCTGGTAATACTGGGCAGATAAGAAAAGTGTTGTTCCCAACACCATTAGCAGAAAAAGGAATGGTTTTTTAAAATTCATTTTGTTTTAATTTTAGTTGTGTGTGATAACATGACTGTCTGTCTCCCAAAAATAACGAAAGTATTTCATCCGTATAAAAATTGTTTAAATTATTGGTCGGATGGAACTCGCATGCAGGAATTTATACATATTCTCTTGTGGCAATCGTTGCCATGCTCGTTTCATTAAAAAGGAGTGTTATCCAGTATTTTCAGGCATTCCCTTTCTTTTTCGTAAATTTGAGTTTTAATAAAACAGACTAATGCAAAGCGAGAAACATATTGTTACCTCAGATACCAGGTCCATTCGATTAAGCGATTACGGCCCCGGAATTTTCCCCGGTCTCTCCACCAAATCAGCCTTCAAAAAAGCCATCAAAAAGGGAGAAATCATGGTGGACAAACAGCCGGGAACCACAGGACACATCGTGAAGCCGGGAGAGGTAATTACCTGGAATACTCCGGATGACAAACCCGTCAAAATTTATCACATTGACCTCGAAGTAGTGTATGAAGATGAAACGCTGGGTGTGGTAAATAAACCGGCGGGTGTGGTCGTTAGCGGAAATCAATTCAGGACACTTGAAAATGCACTTCCCCTGCACCTAGAACCATCTTCACATACGGATGCACTGGCTTCTCCAAAAGCCATCCACCGGCTCGACGCCCCCACCAGTGGTCTCATCATTATTGCCAAAACTGCCGCAGCCCGTGTGAAACTCTCCCGTCTGATGGAGCAAAAAGAGATTCATAAAACCTACCAGGCTTTGGTTATTGGAGAAACACAAGAATCATGGAGTTCGGAAACACCGGTGGATGAAAAACCGTCAACCACCCTTTTCAGAAAAATCAGGACAGTTCCTTCGCTGCGAAGTGAGACACTTACCATGGTCGAAGCGAAGCCATTAACTGGTCGGACACATCAAATCAGAAAACATCTTTCGGAAGCCGGAACCCCCATTCTCGGTGATAAAATGTATGGCAAAGAAGGGTTAATCCTGAAAGGCAAAGGATTGTTTCTTTGTGCAACGCAAGTGGCATTTCCCCACCCCTTTTCCGGTGAACCAATAAGTATTAAAATTGATCCTCCTCATAAATTTGAGCAGTTCATGCAGGGAGAAAAACGAAGATGGGAGAAGTACAGGATGTGAGTTTTGGGTTATGAGTTTTGTCGGGTTAATAGTCGTCAGGAGACGACGGGATACAAGCACCTCGTGCGGAAGCGAAGGGGCAGAGGGGAAAGAGGAAACGAAGGAGGAAGAATCATTGCTACCTGGTCAGGAAAAGGTGTCACCCCTGCCGGGGCTTTTCTCTTGCATTTCAATTCCATTGCTACCAAACTGTCGCCCCGCCGGGGCTGGTCCACCATAAAAAGGAAAAATCAAACAATAATTAGTACCACCTATAAATTGAAAAAAACACAATCATGCCAGAAATCCAGCTTCAGAGAAAAGTCCCCCTCAACTCTCATCCCTCATCCCTTCTGCCTTCCAAACCTCCTTCTATTCTCTACTAACTACTGGCTATTCACTAATCCCTTAACCCTTTTATTTCCCTCACAATATCATTAGAAAGTTTAAACCCACAGTCATAAATGGGGACCTGAGAGGCAATATCCAGGATGCGATCGAGATGACGGCCGGTCATCTCTTTATCGTAAAAATGCTGAATACCGTTGGCCATAAAGCGCATGGCAGCATTGATCCCGGCAAGTTTGGTTACTTCATTGTCCGGCGACTGCCGGATAAGAAATATTTCATTTAGCGGGGCCATCAAAGGTTTCTGTGCATAATAAGGCATCGGAGTATTGAACATATACCACCTGTCACCAATCTTTCGCAACCACAACCGGTCGTCATTAATAACGGTGGCCCCTTCGCTTTTCCAGATACCCGCCATGGTACTTTTTCCGGTCCCCGAGACAGCCGTGAAGAGTCGCCCTTTCACGTTCTCCAGCACCCCGGATGCATGAACCAGGACATCATCCTGATAATGGGCCAGCACCACCATCAATACAGAGCCAAAAGGTTGAAAGAGCGGATCAATGGAAATTTCCTGAACGCCATCCCCGGGCACAAGTGCGGCTGAAATCGTATTTTGGGAAAAATCAATAACACCAAATACCTCCTCTAATTGTAAATCGTCATCGAAATCAATATGAATCCCCACCTGATGATCCTTTCGCAAAATTGTCCATGTATAGGGAATTTCAGCGCCGGGAAAGGATTCACCGGAAAGGGCTCTGGAAAATCCGGAAGTATCAACCGATTCTGTTGTTGAATAGGAAACATGAAATAATTGATTTCCTTCTGTTAGTGAATCATTAAACAAAGAACTTCCCAGAGGCACCAGTTTTACATCAGCTGAAGTACAGGAGAAATCCAGCTTCAAACCCGGTAGAAATATTACAATTCCTTCAGTATTTTTTGATTCTTCTCTCATCAGGGTTGAATAATCTCAATTACATTTTTTTGAGTAGCTTCAGCTATAAACGCTTCTACATCTTCTATCAGGGTGGACTCATCAACATCATAAAGGTCCAACATCTGACGAATCAATTCTTCTTTAGTCTGGGGTGTTTCAAGAAGCCTCAAAATATCTGCACCAACTTCATTAAGTGTAAGCACACTGGTCATATCTGCCACCTTATCGGTAAGCGGCACCATAACCATCTCATTGCCCATCTGTCGGGTTACAAAATCAGCTCCGTTTACCCGATACCGTATTTCTTGTTGCTCCTCACTCATTGGGTTCCGTTTTGTGATAAAAAAGTTACGTAGAATCAACACACTCTCTCACTCTTAACCTTAGCATTAACCTCAATCTTAGTCTCATCCTCAACCTTTTCAAATCCCCATCCTGGCATACGGGGCCACCTCCTGCCCCACAAACTCCTGCTTTCGAAATTTAAAAAGTCCGGTAATGGCAATCATAGCAGCATTGTCGGTGGTATATGAAAACTCAGGAATATAGATGTTCCAGCCATACTTCTCACGGCCATCCACAAAAGCCTGACGCAATCCTGAATTGGCAGAAACTCCTCCTGCAAGCGCTATTTCTTTAATCCCTGTCTTTTTGGACGCCGCAATAAGCTTATCCATCAGAATATCCACTATGGTTTTCTGAAGGGAAGCGCACAGGTCATTTTTGTTATTTTCAATAAAGTCGGGCTCTTTCTTAATGTGATCCTTTAAAAAATAGAGGAAAGAGGTCTTCAAGCCGCTAAAGCTGTAATCAAAATCAGCAATACGGGGTTTGGAAAACTGAAAGGCATCCGGATTGCCATCTTTGGAAAACTGATCTATCAGTGGCCCCCCGGGATAGGGAAGCCCCATCACCTTGGCACACTTATCAAAGGCCTCTCCGGCAGCATCATCTATGGTCTGACCGATAATTTCCATCTCCAGGTGGTCTTTCACCAGAACTATCTGACTGTTTCCTCCGGAAACGAGCAAACACAGAAAGGGAAATTCCGGCACCTCATGTTTGCTGTCCGACTCCTGAATAAAATGAGCGAGCACATGTGCCTGCAAATGGTTAACCTCGATCAAGGGGATCTTCCGGGCCAGTGCAAACCCTTTTGCAAAACTGGTACCCACCAATAACGATCCCATCAGTCCGGGCCCCCTGGTAAAAGCGACTGCAGATATTTCCTCCGGAGTCACTTTGGCATCCTTCATAGCCTTATGCACCACCGGAATGATATTCTGCTGATGCGCCCTGGATGCCAGTTCGGGGACAACACCACCATACTCCTCATGCACCTTCTGTCCGGCTATAACATTCGAAAGAATGGTATCGCCTTTTATGATTGCTGCGGAGGTATCATCGCAGGAAGATTCAATACCTAGTATGATGGGATTCATGATGTCCTTGATTTTTTTGTTTGGGGCGATAAAGATAATGAAAATAAGCCGGTGGAAAGAATGGTGACGATTTGCATTGACCGGAATAAACCTCCCCGTCAAAAAAGCTCCCGTTGAATTCGGGTAGATTGAAAAAGTGAACAAAAAAATTGACACAAAAAATAACCATTCACATTACAAATTCATTATCTTTAAACTGTTTTAACCATGAATTATTGCAATGAGGACTTCAAAAATCAAGAAATAATCACTGGCATGCGATTTAAAAAGAAACCGCACTACAAAAATATTATACCCGGAATAATAATTGTTTTGCTGGCATTGTGTTCAGCCCACCTAACCGACATCTCCTTTTTATGGTCAGGTTGTTTTATGGGTTTTGGAACAGTGCTCTTTTTAAACGGGTTTCTGGAAAGCAAAAAAGAATCCAAAAGAGTAGGTCTTTTTAACAAAAGAATTAACCACAAATAGACAACGATATCAACTATGGAAATTAAATTCGAGAAAGCCACCCTCAATGACCTGGTGGCCATAAAAGAGATATACGACTATTATATTACTGAGACTACTGCTACCTTTCATACTCATCCGGTGAGTTTTGAGGAACTCAGAGAAATAATCCCTTTCCATAACAAGAAATATCCTTCTTTCATTGTAAAAGCCGATGGAAAAACAGCCGGATACTGCTATCTGTGCCAGTTTAAAAAGCGTCAGGCATATGACAGAACAGCTGAGGCAACAGTTTATCTGAAGCCGGAATATTGCGGTCAGGGCATTGGTTTTCAAACAGTGAATTTTTTGGAAAAAGAAGCCCTAAAACGTGACATAAAAGTTTTACTGGGCACCATTACCGGAACCAATGAAAACAGCATCCGCCTCTTTGCCAAGTGCGGATTCGAAAAATGCGCCCACTTCAGGCAGGTTGGACAAAAGTTCAACGAGTTACTGGATGTGGTGATCTATGAGAAAATTCTGGAATAATTTATGAGTCCGGGCTAACCTGGATTATTGTTTCAGATACTTATCGAACAGTTGCGCTATTGACTTTGGTTCTCCTATCAAAGTCAATGCATCATGTTCTTCCAGTACCGTATCTCCATGCGGAGCAAATGTTTCCGAATCACGTTCTATCAAAGCAACAAGCACATCAGGCGGAAGAGATATCTCTTTTAGCTTTTTTCCCACCAGTTCAAACTGAGCGGACTGAGGCAACAACCTCACGGTAAAGAAACGCTCGTTGTGCAACAAATATTCCTTAATTTTTCTATGACTCTTATGATCGAACATCTCTTCCACAAATTCTTCCCGTTCGATAATGTCCACAAGCCTCGAAAGCATCCTCAGTTGCTGACGTGAGTCACTGGGCGGATTAACCAGGAAAAAGAATATGCGGATATAATCCTCCGAAGAGATTCCTCCTTTGCCAACAGGCTTCCGAATTCCTCTGCTCGACAAAACAATATGCAGAGAGGGATGATCAACCCCTTCACTTTTGGCATATAAGATAGAGACTTCCGGAATAATCAGTGCCGGCTCTATGGCGGAGGTGGTCATAAACTCATTGATCAATGTCTCTTTGCTGGCGTGCATCTCGGTAGAGAACACCTCTGCCACATGTGCTACCAAATCATCAAATTCCACATCTTTCTCCAAAGAAGTAATTCTGGCTCTCGTGATGGTCTCATCAAAGGGATCCCCCTGCCGGAGTCCTTTCTCCTTTAGGATGGTCATAAACTCATTTTCCAGCTCGGAATACTGATACTTACCCAGTAGTGCAAACCAGTGAAAAATAGCCCCCTCACGTTTAACCTTTTCACGGGCGTAATAATAGTACCATAAAAAAGATAAAAGTGTTACAATACCACTGAAGATAACTGCCATCCACCCCATATAAACAATCAACACCAGGGACACAAAAATGCCTGCAATCTGCATCCCCGGGTACCAGGGCGATTTATATCCGGGATCGTATGATTCTATGTTGCTCTTTCGGAATACAATTACAGAAAAATTGATCAGCATAAAAATAAAAAGCTGAAAAGCACTGGCAAGTTTGGCAATGCCCTCTTCCGATACCACAAGTATGAGAAAAAGCACCAACCCCGAAGTGAACAATATGGAAAGTATCGGAGTACCGGATTTTCCAACCCTGGCAAACCGGGGAGGGAAAAGTTTATCTCTGGCCATGGCAAAGGGGTATCGCGATGACGAGAGCAACCCGGCATTTCCGGTGGAGGCAAAGGCAGCCATGGCCGCCCCGACCATCAGGTAAGCACCTGTCTGACCAGGCATCCATTTAAAAAGCTGTTTGGCCGCAGTTGCCGCCGGTGCCAACTCATTGGCAAAATCTTTCGGATCAATCAGGGCAACCATCACAAACACACCCAGGAAATAAATGACGCTGGTAATAACCAGTGACAACAACATACCCAATGGAATATTCCGTTCAGGGTTTTTGATCTCCTCAGCCACACTGGCCACTTTGGTCAATCCAAGATATGAAACGAAGACAAAACCGGCAGTGGTAATTATCCCTTCGATGCCATTGGTGAAAAACGGAGTGAAATGTTCATTTGCCGACGGTCCTTCGATCCTCTCGGTAAAGAATACAGTATATAACCCTTCAAAAACAAAGCCTCCCAAAACCACCAGGAGGAAAATAATGAAGAAGTTCTGAAGGCCGGATGTTTTTTTGGCTCCAATAAGATTGAGCCCTGTAAAGACCATCGTGGCCGCCACCGCCACCAACTGAACCGGAACATCCCAGAAAATGGCCGCATATGCCCCGATACCAATAATCGCAAAAGCAGTCTTAAAAACCAACGAAAGATAAGTTCCCAGTCCCCCGATGGTTCCCATTAGCGGTCCAAGACTCCGATCCAGGAAGAAATAGGCCCCTCCGGCTCGGGGCAGTGCTGTAGCAATCTCGGCCATGCTAAACATGGCGGGTAAAATAAGCAAACCCGAGACCAGGTAGGCAACAAATACAGAAGGTCCGGTATATTGCGAAGCAAGGCCGGGCAAAAGAAAAAAACCGGAACTAAACATAGCACCGGTGCTGATGGCAAAAACATCAAACAATCCCAACTCTTTTGTCAGCTTCTTTTTCCCTTCCATATAAATTGTTTATTCAGTTAAACCGCTGAAAGAACGTTATTGTTCTCCGTTCAAATGAAAAATATATTTGGTTCATCACAATAATTAAATGAACGGGATTCGTCCGATTAACACAAATCCGCATTATACACTCAACTCTTTTATTAAATCTGAAATCTTGGCAATCACATTATTCGACAGCTTTTCCATCCTTTGTCTTAGTCCCAAATGCTCATCGAAGTATTGATGGTCCGCAGTAATCGGAAAATCCTTATTGTAGTATTGAAGCTCCTGTTCCTGAGTTTTAATACGGCCCATCATCTTTTTTATCTGATCTTCCCACTCGTCCAGAATCATCTCTTCCACAGCATTAAGCTCTTTTTTGCCCTGCCCGCCGGCTATTTCATTGTTGCGATCTCTGATGATTTTCAAATCACGAAGAAACCACTCCAGGTGATTCTTCCACATTTTATACTCAAAATCGAGATCGATAAGATGTATTTTTCCTTCCTTCATAACGTTTGTTTTACCTGATTAATTCATGAATCATTGTGATGAGATGGTCAAACAGATAGAAATATGGACAACCGCAGATGAAATTGATGAGGGAAATAGTAAACTATTTTCAAATCTATTTTATCGAGGACGTTCATATTTCGCAGGTGGTTGATCATCGTATTAAATTATTTATGAATTAATCAGTTTTAGTGGATAGCGCTGTTTCAAGATACTATTTTTTTCAAAAAAAAACACGAAAAACACGGTCTCTCCAACCCAACACTTAAAAAATCAGTGTAAAGTTGTAATTACCGCACTTTTCGTGTCTTTGAAAAATCTTATCAGGCTAAAAATCTCAGGCCTTAACCAGAGTTACTTCCTTAACAATTTCTCCGCCTCGTTGAATGGCTTTTTCATTCATCGGAATCAGATGATGATGGCGTTCGGGAAGTGATTTCTTCAATCCTTTAAGAACGTTCTCCATCTCAACCACAGGCTTAACCTTAAGGAAAGCTCCCAAAACAATCATATTAAAAGTTTTGGCTGATTTCAACTGAGCAGCCTCTTCAGCAGCTTCAATTTTATAGATATTGATGTCATCTCTTTCCGGATGACGGGTAATTCCATTGGGATCGTACAACAACAGACCACCAGGTTTCACCAGTGGTTCAAACTTATCCATTGATTGCTGATTCAGGATGATGGCAGTATCGAAAGCATGCAAAATCGGCGAACTGATGCGGTTATCGCTCAAAACAACCGTAACATTGGCTGTTCCGCCCCGCATTTCAGGTCCGTAAGAAGGCATCCATGTTACCTCCTGCCCCTGCATCACGCCTGAATAGGCAAGGATTTTTCCCATAGACAAAACGCCCTGGCCACCAAATCCTGCTATTATTATTTCTTCCTTCATAACAAACTGTTTTTTATGAATCTCCACAACCATCCGTCAATCAAACACCTCAGACAAGTCGCGGAGAACCACAAATGTTCTGTTAAACATTGTGTCGGTTAATTATCCCGTCTCTTAAACGTCTTTAATATCACCAAGTGGATAAAACGGGAACATATTCTCTTCCATCCAGTTGTTGGAATCCACAGGATTCATCTTCCAGCCTGAGTTGCAGGTGGAAACCACTTCAACAAATGAAGTTCCGGTCTTGTCCTTTTGTTTCTCAAAAGCTTTCCGGATGGCCTTTTTTGTCCGTCTTACAGCAGCAGCAGTATGCACTGCCTGCCGGGTAACAAAGTTGGTTCCGGGAAGCTGAGCAACAATCTCGGTGATTTTGAGAGGATTACCATCCGTTTTGGGGTCACGCCCAAACGGACAGGTGGAAGCTTTCATTCCTTCCAGAGTGGTCGGAGCCATCTGACCACCGGTCATCCCGTAGATACCGTTATTGATAAATATCATTACCATATTCTCACCACGGTTACAGGCGTGAATGGTTTCAGCCGTACCAATGGCTGCAAGGTCTCCATCTCCCTGGTAGGTCACCACATAACGATCGGGACGCAACCTTGAGATGGCTGTTCCCAAAGCGGGTGCCCGCCCGTGGGCAGCCTCCTGCCAGTCGATGGCCAGGTAGTTGTAGATAAACACGGAGCAACCCACCGGAGCAACTCCAATGGTTTTGTCCTGAATACCCATCTCCTCAATGACTTCAGCCAGAAGTTTATGAACAACACCATGGCTACAGCCCGGACAATAGTGCATTACTTTATCGGTCAGAACACTGCTTTTTTTATGAACGATGTTCTCCGCTACTTTGATATCTTCAGTTATTTCAGCCATTGTCTTATCCTCCAATCAGTTTTTGTTCCAGAGCCTCGGCAACCTCATCGGGCGAATGAACAACTCCGCCGTAACGTCCAAAGTGCTCTACTTTTACTTTTCCTTCTACTGCCAGCCTTACATCTTCCACCATTTGTCCGCTACTCATCTCCACAGACAAAATACCTTTCATCTTTGCACCCAGTCGCTGAATCTCCTTTGTGGGGAATGGATAAAGTGTTATGGGACGCAAAAGCCCAACTTTGATACCCTTTTCCCGGAGTATTTCGATGGCTGCAGCAGAAATACGGGCGCTGCTTCCATAGGCAACAATCAGATAATCTGCGTCATCCACATCTGTTGTTTCAAAACGCACCTCTTTTTCCTCCAGTTCACGGTATTTTACCTGAAGTCGGTGATTAAACTTCTCGTGAGCCTCAGAATCGAGCTCAACAGAAGTAATAATATTGTAATCGCGCGATTCGGGTTTTCCGGTGGTAGCCCAGGGATGCATTTGTGCAACCTCTTCATCGGTCCAGCGTTTTTGCTGAGGTTTCAGCTCCACTTTTTCCATCATCTGACCAATCATTCCGTCAGACAAAATCATCGCAGGATTGCGGTATTTGAATGCCAGGTCAAAACCAAGTTCCACAAAATCTGCCATTTCCTGAACTGATGCCGGTGCCAGCACTATAAGCTTGTAGTCACCATGACCACCTCCTTTGACCGATTGGAAATAATCGGACTGAGAAGGCTGTATGGTGCCCAGTCCCGGTCCTCCGCGTACAACGTTGACCACCAGACAGGGAAGTTCTGCACCGGCCATGTATGATAATCCTTCCTGCATGAGACTGATACCCGGACTGGAAGAAGAGGTCATCACCCTTTTTCCGCAACCTGCCCCCCCATACAACATATTAATTGAGGCAGTTTCACTTTCAGCCTGGAGAACGACCATTCCGGTGGAATTCCATGGTTGCAATTCCATCAATTTCTCCATCACCTCCGATTGCGGGGTAATGGGATATCCGAAATACCCATCGGCTCCACAGCGAATTGCTGCCTCGGCAATGGCTTCATTGCCTTTCATTAACCTTAGTTCACTCATTTGCTTAATATTTCTTTGATTCTGACCGGATTGTTAACAAATCAGGCCATTTCAACTTTTTTACGATAAACTGTAATACAACTATCCGGACAAACCAACGCACAATTGGTACACCCGTTGCAAGCATCCGGATTTGCCATATATGCATAATTATACCCCTTCCCGTTCACCTCGTCTGCCAGGGCGATTACATCTGTCGGGCAGGCTTCGACGCAAAGCGAACAACCTTTACAGGTCTCGATGTCCACCTCTATTGCTCCAATCATTTTTGCCATAACAAAATTTGTTTTTCTTAAAACTATATTACGAATTTAGAGAAAAATTGTAATTAAGCTTCATGATTCTCGTCATTATTTCCTATAAACAAAGCGAATATAATGCATTACAATTTGTAAGTTTATCGAAAATCAGAGAGTTAAGATTCTTGTTTATATACATTCTATATTGCCTGCCCCACCTATGTCCGGACAGATGAAAACTGTTGCAAACGTTTGGCAAGATCTCCCAATCTTTCTTTAGAGGTATGTGACACGCAAATACGCAGTCCCTCCTTACGCGAACTTCCTGTTGTATCGAGCGTTATAGCGCTTATCCCATAGCGAAGCAACTCTCCTAAAAGCTCCTCCCCCGTCATGCCGGGATAACTGATGGTAAAATAGAAACCATCGGCCACATCCTGCTCCTCATCTTTATCGTAAACCAATTGAAAACCATTGTCCAGGAAGTGCTTTTTCATTATCGCAGCCCGCTCGCCATATTCCTTCACATAACTGCGAAAATCAAAATCACCATCATTGACAGCCTTCAATAGTGCAGCAAAACCAAGTTGCGGAGAATGAGCAGTTCCGGCAGTGGTACAGTAAAGTGCATCCTGCAGAATGGCTGTACCAAAACGATCCGAATTAAAGACTTTTCCAAGATGAGGAAAAGTTTTTCCAAACAAAGCATCTGAAATCAACAAGCCGCCGATCCGCTGTCCGGCATAACTAAATATCTTTGAGCTGGAAAAAAGCAATACATAATTATCTGTGTATCGGGCAACAGTGGGCTGATGCGGTGGCTTACCCGGAACACCGTAATTGTGGCGAAAATCCATACCAAAATAAGCCAGATCCTCCATCACAATCACATCATACTCATTAGCCAGATCCCCAATGATCTTCAATTCCCTTTCGGTAAAACAGATCCAGGCCGGATTGTTGGGATTGGAATAAAGAAAAGTACTGATATTCCCCTTTTTAAGGTAGCTTTCCAGTTTCTCACGAAGCTTTTCTCCCCTGTAATTATAGATATCAAAACTCTCATATTTCATCCCCTGAACGACAATCTGCCGCTTATGAACCGGAAACCCCGGGTCGATAAACAAAGTGGTGTCTTTCTGCGGATCCCGCTTATTGGCCACCATAAAAGTCACAAACGACGATTGCATAGAACCTACGGTAGGAATACAGGATGCGGCATGTATCCCGACATCCAGAAAGAGCCGGGCAAAACGGGAAAGTTCCTTTTTTAATTCCGGCCGGCCTTCAATGGGCGGATAGACCGATGTTACCCCCTCTTCCATAGCCGCAATTTCAGCAAGCACCCCAACCTGAGGTGTTTTAAGTCCCGGCACGCCCATCTCTGTTCTGATGTAGGACTCTCCGCTTATCTCCTGCAAGCGGTTCACCAGTTGCACAATCTGCCTGATGGTACAATAAGCAAGACTTTCAATGCCCAGTTCCTGACGCAATTCCTGCATTGTCTCTTCAGAAACCGGAAAAGGAGTGTTTTGTGTCATTTCAGTGTTCTTTTATCAATTACTCGTTTGGCTTTTCCTTCACTGCGTTCTATGGTTTTTGGCTCCACCAGCTTCACATTCACACTCAAACCAATGGTACTCTCAATCTGGTGTTTAATCTTTTTACCAAGATTCTGAAGTTCACTGATTTTATCCTGATAGAAGCGATCTTCCACTTCCACATGAAGTTCCAGTGTATCCAGATTGTTTATCCTGTCAACCACCAGTAAATAGTGAGGTGTGGTTTCGTCCATTTCCAACAGCACACTTTCAATCTGTGAGGGAAAAAGATTCACTCCCCGAATAATAAGCATATCGTCGCTTCTGCCGGTGCATTTCTCCATTCTCACAAGGGTTCTGCCGCATTTGCAAGTCTCATAATGCAAGCGTGTAAGGTCACGGGTGCGGTAACGAATAATGGGCAATCCCTCTTTGGTTACGGTCGTAAAAACCAGTTCACCCAACTCACCTTCCTGAAGCGGCTCCAGTGTTTCGGGATCAATAATTTCAGGAATAAAGTGATCCTCATTGATGTGCAAACCATTCTGATATTCACAATCGAAAGATACTCCGGGTCCGATAATTTCACTTAACCCATAGATATCAAAAGCTTTAATTTTCAACTTTTTTTCTATCTCCTTTCGCATATTATCCGTCCAGGGCTCGGCACCAAAAATCCCCACCCGCAACTTCAGATCTTCCCGTCTGATATCACTTTCATCAATAGCCTCTGCCAGATACGATGCATAAGAAGGGGTGCAAGCCAGCACCGTAGATCCGAAATCATTCATCAACTGAAGTTGTTTTCTGGTATTCCCTCCGGAAATAGGAATAACCGATGCGCCCACCTTTTCACCTCCGTAATGAAGCCCCAATCCACCGGTAAACAACCCGTAACCATAAGCAATCTGGATAAAATCCTTATTGCTTACACCGGCTGCAGTAAGTGTACGCGCCATTACCTCAGACCAAACGGCAATATCACGTCGTGAATACCCAACAACTGTGGGGCGACCGGTAGTTCCGGAGCTGGCATGCAGGCGAATAATTTCGCTCATGGGCAGCGCAAACAGACCAAAAGGGTAATTGTCGCGTAAATCCTGCTTGGTTGTAAAAGGAAGTTTTTGCAAATCATCCAGCGACTGAATATGTTCAGGACCTATTCCCTGTTCCTGCATCTTAGCTCTATAATAGGGCACATTATAATAGACCCGCTCCACCACTTCTCTTAAACGCTCACTCTGAACGGCTTTCATCTGCTCTCTCGGCATGGTTTCAAAATGCCGGTTCCATATCGATATTTTCATAAGAATCTTAAAATTTATAGAGGTCACTTGCCGATATCAACTCCATTTCATGTTTCTGAAATTCTTCCACAGCTTTTTGAGCATCATCAGGACGCAAAACAATAAATGATTTGTCGCCGGGAGAAAACCCGTACAGATATTCAATTCCGATATTGGCATCAGCCAAAATCTTCAGAGCTTTGGAAAGTGCTCCGGGAGAGTTGGGAGCTGCAAATGAAATGACCTCACTCACATTCACTGAGAACAGATTATTTTTAAGGATTTCCCTTGCCCCGGCAGGGTCAGAAGGGATCAACCGAAGAATACCGAATTCGGAAGTGTCAGCCATGCTGCAGGCAGATACATTAATATTAGCTTTTCCGAGTATTTCAAATACTTCATGCAATCTCCCTGAGCGATTTTCCAGAAAAACCGACAGTTGTTCAATGATCATAATTTTGTTTTTTTAGGCCTGATTCTTTCATAGTTGCCCATCTCGGTGGAATCAAAAAGATACCGAAATAAGAGATTTTTTACTTTTGCACTCCCAATTCAACAACCAACTGTTTTGGCACCACGGAAAGCATTGACAGCGAACATTAAATCTCCGAACCACCCAAATACTTCGGTTTTACTTTCCGGATTGCAGAACAGTTACCGGACAAAATTGAAATGACCAGGTAGGTTAAAAATGTTGGGGAAATTACAAATTTTTAACAACTTTTATTGAACAAAAGAGGTTTTTCTTTATCCTGGTTTATAAGTTAGTCTATCTATGATACATGAGCTCGCGTCATAAAATGGTCAAGAAATATGGGTACTCGAAAAAATAATTTTGGAGGAAACGAGTACCGCATGTTCGGGTCGTGTTCCATGCTGGCTTCATCAGTATATAATTAAACTATGTTATTGGTATGATGGAACTCGCATGCAAGAATTTTTACATATTCTCCCGGGGCAATCGTTGCCATGCTCGTTTCATTTCTTATTGTTCTTTTTGGCATCGCCCAAAAAGGAACAAAAAAAGTCTAGTCCGTTTAAACCTATCCGCCCGCGTCAGGCTTAATTTCCGCCATTGCGCAAGGCCTTGAAACGAGAGCATAGCTGTGATTTCTCAACCCAGCATAAAGGCTTTCTATTGGAAATATTTGCGAGTTCAATACGACCTTAAAAAGAAATATTTATCCGTATTAATGTCGCCCATTAAGCCTTCCCGCCAACCGCCGGTCCGGAAAACGGACAGGCCACCGCGCCTTTCAAATAGTAACAGTCATTCACTATAATAACATTCCTTTGAACAGTGATATGTTGACAATTCACCTTTGCTGGTGCAGGCTTTTTAAAGGATTTGCCTAAAAATCCTTGCAAAGGAAATAAAGACACAAGCTTTAAATAACTAATTACTAATTTTTTAAGTCCATTTCAGCCAATCCTAAAATAGATTAACATTTCCCGGGATACAGGCAATTCTAAACTTAATCATATCTTCACAGGATCCATTTTTTTTCAAATCTATCTTCCTTTTTATTAGAAAACTTTATGTGTTTGCACTATTTTTGTATATATAACACAGAATTCAAGAATCCTGCCCCAAACCATTCAAAAAACATCAATATTAAAGCCCGAAAGACATCAAAAGTTACAACAAAATAATTTACATCATTCTCCTTGTAATCATCGGATTACCCATTCTCGGCTCCCTCATATTCATGTTGCCCGGAGTGCAAACCCGTGTTGTAACAAGTGTGACCAACCGCCTTAGTCACGATTTGAATACAGAAATCTCCATCGGACGGATCCAGGCTCTCCCGTTTTCAGGCATCCGTCTGAATGATTTTTTGATTCGCGACCTTCACAACGACACCCTGATGTTTGCCCCGCACGTTCATTCTGAGATTGATTACTTTTCCTTTTTTAAAAAACACATCTTCCTTGGACGGGTCAAAATCACCTCTCCCATCCTCAATCTCAAGCAGGAAGGCGACGCCATGAACTTCACCTTTTTACTCGACTCACTGAAAAAAAATCGCCCGGATACCATTACCTGGCACTATTCAGTTCGCGGTGTGGACATAGAAGATGGAAAAGTTTCCCTGGCCAACAACATCTTTAAGAATGAATCCTTTAAAGTGGACAAACTCACCTTTTCCGAATTAAACCTCAGTGCCACAAGAACTTCAACGGTGAATGACTCACTCAATTTTGATCTTGAAAATCTGAGCCTCACAGAACAAAACGGACTAAAAATTACAGGAGCAGGTGCTGAAGGAAAAATTCGGGAAGACCGAATAAGCATAAAGGATTTCTTTCTGACCACGGACAGGTCAGACCTGAGCATCAAAGAGCTGGAGTTTACACGAAACCCATCGGAAACAGGCCCTTCGGCAGAGCAACGTTTTCACACCAAACTGGATAAGCTGCTCATCTCACCAAAAGAAATTGCCCTTTATCTCAATGGGATCCCGGTTACCAATCATCCATTGATACTCTCCGGGGATATTTCCGGATCACTACGCAACATCAAAGGCAGAAACATCCAGGTCTCAGCCGGGCGACGCACACGACTTAAAACATCATTTGACCTGACAGACCTGAGCGATTTTCGGGAAACCTTTATTTTCATGAAGATTGATCAACTTCAGACCACTTCAGAAGACATACTCCGTTTCACCCGGAAAACGGACAATCCACCTGCAGTCCTTGAGAATCTGGGTATGATTCATTATTCAGGCAATCTGACGGGTTTCTTCAGCGATATGGTGGCCTTTGGAACATTTGATACGGAATTTGGCTCCCTGAGCACCGATATCGGAGTCAAGTTCAATACGGAAGATGGCATTTCCTTTAGTGGAGCGCTCTCAACCAACAATCTCCGGGCAGGAACGGCGCTCGGCAATAAAAACAACCCCGGAAACCTGAATATGGACTTGGAGATCAACGGTTTCTGGAAAAACAAGAAAAGTTATTTTGCCTACCTGATGGGCGACATCAACTCTCTTGAATGGAACAAATACATCTATCAGGATATCAACATCAACGGACTGTTTACCTACCAGCGATTCGACGGATCAGTAGAGATGCAGGACCCCAACGGATTCTTCCGTTTTGATGGAGAAATTGATGCATCCGGAGAGATTCCGGCATTCCTTTTTAATGCCGAGTTGAAAAATGTAATGCCCGACAGGCTCAAACTGGTCCCTTCCATGAAAGATGCCGTAGTGACCCTCTCCGCTGCTGCAAACTTTCGGGGCGATAACATTGACAACCTGGCTGGAAAGATTAACATTACAGAAGGTCTGATTTACACTCCCGAAACATCGCTTTCGCTGGATTCATTTTCTCTTCATGCCTTCCGTGAAGACACCATCAAAAAAATTGAACTTCAGTCAGACTTTATAGACGGCAAAATTTCCGGCCTTTACAACTTCTCGAGGTTCCGCCAGTCATTTCTTGATATGGCTTCTCATTTTGTTCCTTCACTTACCAACCGGGAACCGGGAAGGGATTTACCGAAAAACATTTTTGATTTTGAATTTAACCTAAACGGCTTCGACAGGGCGGCAGCCATCATCCTACCCGGGCTAAATGCCGCGGCCTCAGGCACCTTAAAAGGAAATGTTGATTCCGAAAATAAAATCCTAAACATAGATGCCGGTTTTGAAAAGATCGGATACAAGGGTATCTCTGCATCAGACATTGAACTGCATGCCAACAGTCACAACAGCAAAGAGATGGAGGTTATCCTGAGAACCTCAAGAATTGAAAGAGACAACACGGTAGCGCTGTACAACTTTTCTGTTCACAACAAAGCTTCCCGGGATACGCTGGATGTGAATATTTTCTGGAACAACTGGGACAAAGTAACCAACAGCGGCGCCATCTACACAAGCACTTCATTCAGAAGAGATAAAAACAAAAAATTTTATTCCGACATCCGTCTGGCTCCCTCAACCATCATTTTGCAGGATTCGGTGTGGAATATCAGTGAAGCCCGGGCGATGCTTACCCCAGCCTCCATGAGCATTCAGGGATTGGAGATCACCCATGGCAGCCAGCGGTTAGGTCTCAACGGGTTTTTGCACAAAAAATCGATGGACGGAATGCGCCTGGAGATGGACAATATTGATCTGGCCCAGTTCATAGGCGAATCAAGCACTTTTAAGCATCGGTTTGGTGGAACGGCTGATGGCAGCATTGAACTCAAAAACTTTTACCGGACACCACTCTGGACTGCCAATTTCTCCATTGATCAGTTTAGTTTCAACAACGACACCATCGGCTTTTTTACACTTGGTTCCAGGTGGGATGCCGATAAAAGTGAACTGGAGGTGAACACTTCCGTGCTGAAAGACGACCACAGACCATTGGTGGGATCAGGATACATCAACCCCACAGAAAACAAGATGGACATTGATTTGCAACTGGACCATCTTGAAATAAATTTTCTCAGCACCTTCATAGGCAATATTCTTCAGGATCTGGACGGGACTGCATCAGGCAACCTCTATCTTGCAGGACAACTCACAAAGCCAATGCTTTCGGGAAAAATCAATGTGGATGAGGGCACATTTAATGTGGATCTGCTGCAGACAAGCTATGAGATCAAGGACTCAGTATGGTTTTACCCCAACGAAATCAGGTTTCGGGACCTGACTGTAAAAGACAGACATGGCAAAGAGGGAAATTTCAGAGGATCCATTTATCACGAAAGCTTTTCCAACATGGTTTACAACCTGCAAATGGATGTAAATGATATGTTGGTACTGGACACCAGACTTAAAGACAACCCCTACTATTACGGAACGGTTTATGCCGATGGTCAGATGATGGTTACCGGAACCACACAGAATGTTGAACTGACCATTGAAGGTGAAACACTGGAAAACACGCGGTTTTTCATACCCATGGCCAATAAAGAGGAAGCGGTACAGAGTAAGTTTATACAATTCACGGGCGATCAGGAAACCGAAGAACAAATAACCATCAATACCGCCATTGACGAATATAAAGTGGATCTTACCGGCTTGTCCCTGAATATGGAAATCAATGTTACCCCTCAGGCACGCATCGAAATAATTTTCGATTCCACCCTGGGTGACCTGCTGAGTGCTTCCGGAGACGGAAACATCCAGATTCAGATCGACAGACAGGGGAACATCAGCTTTTTCGGAGATTACATCATCGACAGGGGAGAATATCTTTTTTCTCTGCAAAATCTGGTCAACAAAAAATTTGATATCAACAAAGGAGGTATCGTCTCCTGGCAGGGAGATCCTTACGATGCAAGAATCGATCTCACTGCAGTTTACAAAGTTAAAGCTTCACTCTCAGACCTGATAGGTCCCATGGCAGGCAATTCGGGGAGTGAAGAATCCGGAGATCTTCAGCGACGCATCCCCATCAACTGTAACCTCATGCTCAACGGTCCTCTGGAAAAACCCGGAATCAGATTCGGATTAGAAGCACCAACCCTCACTGAGAGCCGGGAAAGCTATATTCTTGACTTTATTTCGACGGAAGATGAGATGAACAGGCAGGTACTCTCCCTGCTGGTTTTGAACAGATTCTACACCCCCGAATACATGCGTATGGGAAGTGATCCCGGACTGCAGACTAACAATGCAGCATTAGTTACCACCACTGAAATGTTGTCCAATCAGCTTAGCCGATGGCTCTCCAACATCAGTAATGATGTGGATATAGGTGTCAGTTACCGCCCCGAAGACAATATCTCAAGTGAAGAGATTGAGGTTGCATTATCCACGCAGATGTTTAACAATCGCGTAAGCATCAACGGCAATGTGGGCTATGGAAAATATCAGACCAACACCAGTAAAATGGTGGGTGATTTCGACATGGATGTAAAACTCAATCCCAGCGGCACCATCAGGGCAAAGGCTTACACGCGATCCAACGATGACATCATCTACGAAACATCGCCCACTACGCAGGGAATCGGACTCACATTCAAAGAGGAGTTTGACAAATTTACGGACCTGTTGCTCAAATACTGGAAAGCTCTTACCGGGAAAAACAATGATCAATGATCATTGGTAATTGATCATTGATCATTGGCCACTGTCAACTCCCTACAGCCTCCTGATCCAACAGCCAGAGACTTTTATCCCGATTGACCCGTGCCGCAGGATATTTCATGTAATCATCTTTCTCATTAAGGATTTCGTCCACTTTCTCTGCTTTATTCTTTCCGGTGACCAGAAAAATAACTTCACGGGCATTGTTGATGACCTTTCCGGTAAGTGTAACTCTTTTCCGTCCAGATGTTGGATGGGTACCTAACTCGCAAAGTTCTGACGAATCCCACAATTCTATTTCGTGGGGAAATATTGAAGCAGTATGACCATCATCACCCATTCCCAACAAAACAATATCAAAAAAGGGCAATCCATCTTTTTTGGGCAATTCTTTGTCAATAACCTCCCGATAATCCCTGAGGGCCTCTTCGGGGGCCAATTCTCCCTTTATCCTGAAAATATTGGTTTCAGGGACGGGCAACAGAGAAAAGAGATGCTGATGCGTCATATTAAAGTTACTTTCCGCATCATCAGGGGGGACACATCGTTCATCGCCCCAGAAAAACCGTAGCTTTTCCCAGTTAACAGAATTGCTGTATTCCTGCGACAAAACATCAAAAATGGTCTCCGGAGTACTGCCTCCCGAGAGTGCTATGTTGATCTGCTCATTCTCCTGTGTCAGCGTGGAAAGATAATCGCCGAAGAAACGAGCCAATTGTTGTTTTGAGTAAAAAATTTTTGTTTCCATGATTTGTTATCATTAGTTTCCAAAACATTTCACAATAGGGATTTCATCCCTTAAACCCTGAATTACTTTTTTGTCTTGATACAAAAAAGTAATCAAAAAAATTATTACATGATTATTGCTCCGCTCGACAATATTCAAGCAAGCTTGATATTGTTCTCACTAAACGCAATAAGTCAAGACTTAGCCAGCTTACGCTCTAAAAACTACGGTTCTTTTATCGAAATCGTCAAAACTCATCTCGTTTGCTGTGCGCACGAGATTCAAACAGAGACGATTTTACGATAAAACAACCTTGTTTTTAGGCTTACCTGCCAAGGTCAGTCCCAGCCATGTCATTTAGTTTCAAAACTCAACACCCGGAACTCAAAACTCACTACAGCTCACAGTAAAGCCCGTCTGATAAATTCTTACACGGATATCTCCAGGTCATATTTCCTTCGATCAGATCATCGCTCACATCGGGTCCCCATGTCCCACCGGGATAACCATGTACTTTGATGCAGGGGTTTTCTTTCCAGGCCTTTAAAATGGGATCAATAAACTTCCAGGCTGCCTCCACGGCATCGCCGCGGGAATAAAGAGTAGGATCACCCAGCATACAATCCAGCAACAAACGCTCGTAGGCAGAAGGCAAATAAGTATCACCCAGCTCTGAGTAATGGAAATCCATATTCACATCCTGCACCCTGAAACCGGCCCCCGGCACTTTCATGCCAAATTTCATCAACAAACCTTCATCTGGTTGTATCCTGATAACCATCTGATTTTGTTGTCGAAGAATCTCTTTATCCTCAGAAAACAGGTGATGCGGAGTGGGCTGAAAATGAATCACAATCTCAGTCACACGTGTTGGTAACATCTTGCCGGTTCGAATATAAAACGGGACACCTGCCCAACGCCAGTTGTCGATAAAGAACTTCATGGCCACAAAAGTCTCCGTGCGCGATTTGGGATCTACACCCTCCTCCTGACGATAGCCTTTTACATCTTCCCCCCGAACTTTTGATTCCGTATATTGACCACGAATCACAAAGTCCTCCACTTTATCTTTCGGAATGGGCCTCAGTGACTGCAACACTTTCACAATTTCATTACGAATGCTTTCCGCATTAACCAAAGTAGGTGGTTCCATCGCTACCAGACTGGTCAGCAGCAACAAATGATTCTGAACCATGTCACGCATGGCACCTGAATCATCATAATAGCCACCGCGTCCGCCAACACCAATATCCTCGGAGGACGTGACCTCCACATGATGGATGAAGTTTCGGTTCCACAACGGCTCAAATATCCCGTTGGAAAAACGGGTGACCAAAAGATTTTGAACGGTCTCTTTTCCCAGATAGTGATCAATCCGGTAAATTTGTTCTTCATGGAAGTACTTCAACAGATCACAGTTCAATTGCTGAGCACTCTCCAGATCATACCCGAAAGGCTTCTCCACAATCAGACGGCGAAAACCGGAATCGCTTTTGTTCAGTCCCTGCTCTGCCAAAAACTTAGGTACCAGGGGATACATACTAGGTGGTGTGGCCAGATAAAATATAAAGTTACCTTCCGAACCAACTTCCTTATCTAACTCTTCCAGCCGGTTACGGAATCCTTCGTATTCGCTTCCTTCTTTTGTATTGAAAGAGTAATAATAGAGTTGATCCAGAAAATCATTGTGTTCCCGCTCCTTCTTGGAGGCAAACTCTTTTACCCCGTCACTCATTTTATCTCTGAACTGCTCATCGGACAACTCTGTGCGGCCCAATCCCAGCACAGCAAAATTTTCGGGCAACAGTTCCTGATGGTAAAGATCGGCCAAGGCCGGTATTAATTTTCGTTTGGTCAAATCGCCTGAAGCTCCGAATATGACCAGTATGTGGTTTTGTGGTTTTCTCATTATTTTATTTAGTTTTCCTGATGGAATTAGATTTTTAATTATTTAATATTGCTTCTCCCAGCCACCGACTATGCAAAACTCCGGGAATCACTGGTAAATACCTCAAAGAACCTGAGGAACAATGCATCTATACCAGACCGGATATGGCCCCGGAGGGGGCTAACTTGAATAACCCCGGGTGGACAACCCTGGGTAGCCAAGGTAAATAAAATAAACCTGGTCCCCGAAGGGGGCCAACTATTAGTTGTCCGAGATTTTATTTTTTCACATAAATCTGCCATTAGTAACTCAGTGAAGCAATTTCTGTTTGTTTTATCCGCACAGAAGTGAGTTTACGTTCACCCTGGCTGCTTTACTCGCCCAAAAACAGAGTTGGCCCCCATTCGGGGACCGGCCCTTTCGCGCCGACTGCCCCGAGTTGCACTCGGGGTTACTCAAATTGGCCCCTCTCAGGGACCTGCCAATACAATTATTAACACATTGCTTTCCATACTCCCTTGGATCAGGCATCTGTATTATTCAGTTCATCCACCGGAGACGAAAATTCAATCACTTACCCTGATTAATTCATGAATTTTTGTGATGAGATGGTCAAACAGCAAGAAATATGGACAACCGCAGATGAAATTGATGAAGGAAATAGTGAACTATTTTCAAATCAATTTTATCGAGGACGTTCATACTTCGCAGTTGGTTGATCATCGTAATAAATTATTTATGAATTATTCAGGTTAACTCTTCGTCCTCCGGAAAAAATGTTCCGAATCCCCCCATTGATCATATCCGGGAACCCTTCCAATCATTTCGAGCCGAATAGAGAGGCAGTTGCTGCAATCATCAGCTCCTTCATCGGTGCAGGGTTTGTTTTGATACAACAAATAATTGCGCCGCTGGTTCGATGGAGTAATATTTGGCATAATAACATTGGCTCCTGCCTGCATGGCCTTTTCCCTGCCCACGGGATCAATTGTCTGCATCGCTGTAGTTGCAGCAATATTGATGTCCGGCATCATCAACCGCAAGAGCGCCACCATATTAAGAGATGTCAGAAAACGCTCCTGAAGAGGCCACAGCTGATTTTTTTTCACATACAACGGGGTTTCCTCATGTTCAATATAAGGTCCCATTCCCACCATATCGATGTCAAAATTTTTCATAAAAAGGAGATCAGCCGCCAGATGTTTCAACGTTTGGCCAGGCACTCCAATCATTACACCTGTACCGGTTTGATAGCCGGCTTTTTGTAAATCCCTCAGACATTGCAGCCTCTTTTTAAAATCATGCTTCTCATCGTTCGGATGTAACTGATGATAAAGGCTTTCATCAGAAGTTTCAATTCTTAAGAGATAACGATGGGCCCCACTTTCAAACCAACGCCGATAGGTCTCCGCTGACTGCTCCCCCAACGAAAGTGTGATTCCCAATTCTCCGTTGGTTTCAGACTTAATTTTCTTCAGCAACTGATCGATTCGCTCCACAAATGCAGGGTCGTCACGTTCTCCGGACTGCAAAACCAATGAACCATACTTGTGCTCATGAGCAAAACGGGCTGCCTCCAGAATGGCGTCATCCGACAGGTCATAACGCTCGGTGTTACGATTGCTCTTACGGATACCACAATAATAACAATCTTTGGTACAGACATTGGAAAACTCCACCAATCCGCGGTAATAAACTTCATTGCCACGTTTGTTGAGAAGTGTCTCTCCCCCCATGCCCAACAACTCCTTTTGTTCTTCTCCCCTCAAGGCCAGGAGTTTCTCAAGATTTTCCGCCGTCCAGTCAGCAGTTGATATTATATTTCGAATCGTACTTTTCAATGAGGATTGTTTTAACTTTTATTTCCTCGAAAATAATAAGAAAAAAGGAGAAATGTTGTATCCGGGCTATTTGTAAATCTTAAAACTCTCATAACATTAGAGAGTTGCCCCCATTCGGGAACTCGATTCATTTGCACCAGCTGCCCCGAGTTGCACTCGGGATTACTCAAATTGGCCCCTTTCAGGGACTGCTTTCAAATACCCGAAAGTCGCCACGCTAAAACGCCAATTGGTCGCCGCCCGCAAATACCCTACGCTGACTCAATCGGGTTTACACTCCCTCAAAGCGGTCCTCTTCCTAAGAGCCAAGAGCTAACAGCTACTTTGCCCCATGCCCCTTGCTCCATGCTCTTTGCCAAATTTCCCTGACAAAACTCAAAGAAAATCTGTTCAGGAAAACTTAACTTTGAAATATAAAACAGAGACAACCATGATGAATGAGAGCCTGCTGAATCCCCAAAGCATTGTTGTTGTTGGCGGATCGGACGACATTAGCAAACCGGGAGGTAAACTACTGAAAAATATCTTAGATGGCGGTTTTCAGGGAGAATTATCGGTCATCAATCCTAAAAAGGAGACGGTACAGGGCATTCGATGCTTTAAAACCGTGGCTGACCTTCCTGAAAAGATTGATCTGGCCATTTTGGCCATCGCTGCACAACATTGTGTGCCTGCGGTGAAGGAACTGGCAAAAACCAAAAGCACCCGGGCTTTTATCGTCATATCAGCAGGGTTTAGTGAAGACGGTCCGGAAGGAGCTCAACTTGAAGAAGAACTTAAAAAAGCAGTTGAAGATGTTGACGGGGCACTCATAGGGCCCAACTGCATCGGAATGCTCACTCCCACCTATAGCGGAATTTTCACCAGTCCCGTGCCTAAACTGGATCCAAAGGGATGCGATTTTGTCTCCGGATCAGGATCCACTGCCGTATTCATTCTGGAATCAGCCCTGCCAAAAGGATTGACTTTCTCATCGCTTGTTACAGTTGGCAACAGTGCCCAGACAGGAATTGAAGAGGTGCTGGAATACTGGGATGAGTCATACATTCCCGGCAAAAGTTCCAATATCAAACTGATCTACGTCGAAAACATCAAAAATCCGGACAAGCTGCTAAAGCATGCCTCTTCTCTCATTCGCAAAGGATGCCGCATTGCAGCCATTAAATCTGGAATTACCGATGCCGGACAACGAGCCACCGCCTCGCATACGGGGGCTTTGGCCAGCTCAGATTCTGCTGTTGAGGCACTTTTCAGGAAAGCAGGGATTGTGCGCTGCTTTGGTCGGGAAGAGCTCACTACGGTTGCCTCCGTTTTTAATTACCCAAAACTGGAAGGTAAAAATCTGGCTATCATTACCCATGCCGGAGGCGCAGGGGTGATGCTTACCGATGCGCTCTCGGGCGGAGGCCTGAACATTCCCGCCATTGAAGGCAAAGCTCATGATGACATTCTGAATATCCTGAATCCCGGCTCATCAGCCTCCAACCCCATTGACATACTGGCCACCGGCACCGCCGAACAACTGGGACAGGTCATTGAATATTGTGACACACAAATGGACAATATTCACGGGATGATTGTGATTTTTGGCAGCACCGGACTCTCACGGGTATTTGATGCCTACGAGATGATAGACCAAAAGATGAAGCAGTGCCGAAAGCCGGTATTCCCCATTCTTCCCTCTATCAGCAGTGCCCGTGAAGAGGTGGAATTTTTCCTTTCGCACGGTCACATCAACTTCCCCGACGAAGTAGTGCTGGCCAGAGCCCTAACAAGCATCAACCAGACACCCGCTCCGGCGGAGGAAGAGATTTTCACAGAAGGAATTGATATTCAAGCCATCCGAACCGTCATAAAACATGCCCCTGAAGGCTTCCTGGATCCCGCCACCAACAACGAACTACTGGAAGCAGCGGGTATCCCCATTGTGGAAGAAGGAATCGCTACTTCCAAAAAAGAGCTGACCGCTCTGGCCCAAAGACTTGGCTTTCCCCTGGCACTTAAAGTCATCGGGCCTGTGCATAAATCAGACGTGGGCGGCGTTACCCTCAACATCAAATCAGAAACACACCTCCTCTCCGAATACCGCCGGATGCGCAAAATCAAAGGGGTGAAATCCGTGCTTGTTCAAAAGATGCAAACCGGCACCGAACTTTTCATCGGCGCCAAGTATGAACCCACTTTTGGCCACGTAATCCTCTGTGGCCTGGGCGGCATATTCGTTGAATCCCTGGGCGATACCTCCTACGGTCTGGCGCCCCTTACTTTTGAGGAAGCCCGTTCCATGGTTCGTAGCCTCAAAGCCTATCCGGTAATCAAAGGAGCACGCGGTAAAGAGGGCATCAATGAGGACAAATATGTGGAAATCATCGTTCGCCTCTCCACACTACTTCGGTATGCCACCGAAATCAAAGAGATCGACCTGAATCCGCTGATCGGGAATAAAGATGAAATAATAGCGGTGGACGGGAGAATACGGGTTGAGAAATAGGTCTGGCCCCCTAAATCCCCCAAGGGGGACTTTGGGAAGTGTGTAGGGGATGTGGGAGTTGAGGTTTGGTAGAATGAAAGAGGCTAAGGCTGAGAGAATGCTCGTAAAATGGGATATTCCACTATATGATAAGCTTTTCTCCCCCTCGTTTCCGCACGAGGGGAACTTAGACCGTCGTCTCCCTACGATAAAGCAAAAACAAAAAATCTTCACAAAGACCTATTCTTTTCTTCTTTAAACAACCCGACATGCGCTTTTCTCGTCGGAGACGAGTGACCCCCCCTTGTTCGGAAACAAGGGGTAGGTACGATTTTATGATACCAAGGTGGCAAAACCGAGCGATAAATCTGCACTAAAGGGGCCAACCAAAGTCTGAAAATATCGTTATATTTGTTAGAAATTACAAATCCGCACGGATGAGGATATTAACAAAAGTTACATCTCCTTTTCAGACTATTCTTGTAAATTGAAAACAAAATAGAAATCAATGATTAACAATCAGCAAATATTAACTCAATTAAAAAAGCACCTTCAGAAAAGTTACGGGGATTCTATAAGAGATGTGGTATTATTTGGATCCAGGGTAAAGGGTAATTCAAATGAATATTCTGATTATGATATTCTCATTATTTTAAATACAGACTACACAGGTAAAGACGAAAACAAAATTCTCGACTTGTGTTACGATATTGATTTAAAATATAATATTTTACTGGATGTTCATTTGTTGTCAATTAAAGAACTCAATTCCGGACGCGGAAAGCAACCAATTTATACCAAAGCCTTAAATACAGGATTATACGCATGAATAAAAACAGTGACGAAATAGATAACCTGATACGCCATCGAATTCAAGAAGCAGAAGAAACAATTGAAGATGTAAAACTTCTGATTGACAACGCAAGATTGCGAGCAGCCGTCAACAGGATTTATTACGGAATGTTTTATTAATTATTAGCACTTGGATTGGTTTATGAGTTTGAAACCTCTAAACATGCTCAACTAATTGGCTGGTTCAATAAGAATTTTATCCATCCTGAAAAAATTGAGCCGGAATATGGAAAAATGATTAATAAAGCATTTAATCGTCGCACCAAAGGTGATTACGATGTATATGTAGATTTTGATAAAGATGTGGTTTCGGAAATGTTTGACGAGATGAAGTCATTTATTGCCAGGATAAAAAAACATCTTGAAATAAGCTGAGATAAACAGAAATAATTGGGTGAACAGGGCTCATGCTCCCCAATCTTGTAATTGAAAAATCCTTATCAGATTTTTGTCAAGTTTAGAAAAATTCTCTTCATCAAGACATCCCAACAATCCTATGATTAAATTTTTATCTATGGTTGCAATTTTATTTAATCTTACCAAAGAGGTCTTTTTTAATCCATTTGCAAATGATGGATCAATGGATATATCATATTCTGATTGCCATTTTAACTGAGTGGTAATAAAACATATAGTCACATCGTCCTCTGAATCAATCAAGACTATTGCAGGTCTTTTTTACTGCCGGACAAATCAGTAAAAGGAAAAAGGAATTAATATCACATCTCCTTTCTTCATTTGTATCTTTCTTTTAAATCATTCACATCGTACAAATCCTCTTCGTCTTTTAAAAAATCAAACGCTTTTGAATCGGATGTCAACTTTTGAATGTTCTCTGACATAATCCTATCATCAATCTTACTCAATAAAAATTCAGCAAAGTCATTAATTTCCTGAATTTTTGTATCAGGTAATTGTCTGATTTTATTTACTGTATTGTCTATTAACACCTGCCTGTTCATATATCTAAAATTTACAGAGTTGGTAACACAAATATACAAAATCATTATCAGCAAATCATTAATTAGGGCCTGCTGAAAAGGTCAGCAGGCCAATTTTTGATTTCTTTATCAATTTTCTTTTTGGCATTGCCCCAAAAAGGAAACAAAAAAGTCTAGTCCGTTTAAACCTATCCGCCCGCATCAGGCTTAATTTCCGGCTGACACGCAAGGCCTTGAAGTCGCCCATTAAGCCTTCTCGCCAACCGCCGGCCCGGAAAACGAACGGGCCTCCCCGCCTTTTAAACAGTAAAACTCATTCAAAGATAAAACATGCTCTTTACCAGTAAGTTGTTGATAATTTACCTTCTCAAGTTCAGACTTATTTAATAATTTACTTGAAAAACTCTCAACCAACACATAACTCAACACCCAACTCAAAACACGATATAACCCGAAACCAACGCTCAACGCAGAACCCGCAACTCAAACACGGAACACTGAACCCAAAACCCTAATATCCCCCAGCCGCACTACCCCCTAACCCCCTGAAGGGGGAACCGCCAACCCACAAAACCTAAAACCCAGAACCACCCGATCAA
>Ga0247722_10000063_pt1 | contig 64578 bp, 60 predicted proteins | sample MSEWelMarce3H_FC_FD_189094 | JGI IMG/M metagenome (GOLD analysis project Ga0247722, IMG submission 189094) | Subsurface sediment microbial communities from gas well in West Virginia, United States - MSEEL Well Study Marcellus 3H_FC | ecosystem: Environmental > Terrestrial > Deep subsurface >...
TTGTCCACAAGTCGCTGTTTGCCTTCTTCGTTGGCGCGGATCATCTTCTTAAGGCAACACTTGACACACGTTTCACTGTGCGTCCTTCGTTTCTGTCGTTTTTCTTTGACATCAAGGCGCTTCATCTAGTGTTGTAGGTGGGCAAATCTTTAACTTGTTATTTTGTTGAGATAAGTGTACCATTATTAACTTGTCAAAGTATAAATGCAACGAACGGCGATCTACAAAGAATTCAAAAAGCACGAACAGGAAAATGACAAAAGGAGCATGGACGAGCTCTGTGTCGATTCCAGTACAGACTTCCGTTTGCTCGCTCAGCAGGAGTTCATGAAGGACTATATCACAAAGAATCCCAATTGGAAAAACTTCCTCCTCTACCATCTTGCCGGATCGGGCAAAACGTGCACTGCCATCACGATGGCCGAACAATACAAATTGATGAACCCTGGTGCCAAAGTTACCATTATTCTGCCAGCGCGGCTCAGATCGAATTTCATAGATGAGTTGATCTCTCCGTGCGGGATGCAAAGATACATATCATCAGAAGACTTTACAAAGTATACTGCATCAACAACATCTGACGCTGTTAAGATTCGGATCCGAAGTGTGTTTCATGCCAAAATTGAAGCTGAATATAATATCATCACATTCGATACGATCAGACGGACAGCAACGAAATACGGGTCGTTAAGACAGTGGGTATCTGAATTGACCAGCAACTCTTTGATCATAGTCGATGAAGTTCACAATTTGATTTCAGACAAATACACGATGAAGGCTTACAAGGAGATGGTAGTAAATGACAAGGTTCCATCAAAACCTAAATCAGTTTCCGATCTTGCCCTTGGTGAGGCTAAGGAACCAAAGGTAACTGCAATATGGGCTATGCTTTTTCAATACATGAATAATTATGCAGATCCGTCATGCAAGATGATCTATCTTACTGCTTCACCCATTTTCGACAACATCAAACAATTGCGCGAGCTCGTTATGCTAATGTCACCGGGTACGAACCTAACAAAAAGCGATACTATATCGAAAGCTGTCGAATCCTTGCGTGGCCGGGTTAGCTACTTTCCAGGCACCAGCCCTAACGCATTCCCTGAAAAGGTATTTTTGATTCATGATTGTTATTTGACAAAGCCTATCGATCGGTTGGTCAATCAATTACAAGTATTTGAGAAAAGCTTCGACGACCTACCTGAAGCTTACGCGATTCAAGAACGGCAGGCTTGTGTATCTGTGTATTCATCGAGACAAACAATTATGAAGAAAGCGAAGATTAAAGATTTTGATACATACGCACCGAAAATTGTAGCATTGGTAAAAGAGATATCATCTCAAATTGGCAAACACGTGGTGTATTCGACTTTTGTTCAAAAGGGTGTTGAAATTGCCGAACTGCTTCTCCGACTGTATGGTTGGAGACGTATGGGAGAAAAAGGAGCAAGACCGTACATGACATATGCGGTTTGGGACGGACGTCTTGCCGATATCGATAAGGGCTCTATTAAACAAGTATTTAATAGCATTGGCAATATAGATGGGTCTAAAATGAGAGTGGTAATTGGTAGCCCCTCCATCCGCGAAGGTGTTTCATTCAAACATGTTCAGCATCTCCATATACTTGATCCAATGTGGAATTCGTCGGCTTTAATGCAACTCGAAGCACGCGCCATTCGATTTTGTTCTCATGTCGACATTCCAGCGTCAGGGGCAGGGGGTCTAGAACGCAAGGTCGTGATCCATTATTACAAAATGTTGCCGATGCTAGAAGGCGGTCTAGTAGATCATACTGCGGACATGTGGATTTACGACCGAGTCATTCCTAGAAAACGTGAGCTCGTCGAGTTAGGTGAGAAAGCATTACAGAAAGTAGCAATTGACTATTATCTATTCAGGAAGCTATATCGAGCACCAGAGACATTGTCACCTGTGCCGAACGTACAGCCCGGACAATCTTCACCCATATTGCTAGATAAAAATGCCAAAATGAATCAGAAAGGATTGGACGAAGCTCCAAAGTGTGGGAAGGGAGTAGCACCAGTCGATGGTAAATGTCCTGATGAATTATTCAAGCGACCTAACAAAGACGGTGTCGATTGCTGCTACAAGACAAAAGCTGTGAATGCTTCTTCTACGTGTGGGAAGGGAGTAGCACCGGTCGATGGTAAATGTCCTGATGGATTATTCAAGCGACCTAACAAAGACGGTGTCGATTGCTGCTACAAGACAAAAGCTTCGAAAGCCGCGAATGCTGTGAATACAAATGTCGTTCCTGCTCCAAAGTGTGGGAAGGGGGTAGCCCCAGTCGATGGAAAGTGTCCCGATGGACTATTCAAGCGACCTAACAAAGATGGTGTCGATTGCTGCTATAAAACAAAAGCTTCAAAAGCGAAATCGGCGGCATGACTCAACACTGGGTTTTCTGCAAGCTCGCCGCGTTGAGAGTGGCTGCAAAGCTAATCCATAAGAGGTATGGCGCGACTAGGTAAGAAATAACACTGGATTTCTCGCGGAAACATATGTATGCAGCTAGAGCAACCAGGACTGCTATGTCGATCAGCGCAGCCTGCAGGTTACGCATCTTGAAATAGAAATAGCACCATGCAACATTTAGCACGAATGTCGCCACAAACAGGGAGATCGTCATGGGGTCACCGGCCTTCAGTGCGATTGCGAACGCCAGGAACAACATGAAGTACAGCGTTGTCCACACGATCGGAAACACCCACTTCGGTGGAGTGTACGATGGTTTGATGCACTCGTACCAACTGCTTTTCACCGAAGAGTTTGTGAACATAGATCCGAGCGCCATCGTCGTGGCAACAGCAACAAAAGAAACGACGTACTCTGACATAATATGTTGGAACATTTTTCCGTACGGCTTGTGATCAATAGGAAAACCTATTGTTTTTGTCTTTTCTGTTTTTTTGTATCTTACAAAATCTGGATCTTGTTCCAATTGTAAATATTTTCGCCGACAGAGGCTCCGATCCAACCGGTAATGATCGTCTGGCCACCGTAGGTGTGTACCATCATAAACTGCAAGAGCTTCATCATTCGCCAGACATCTTGTATCAAATTCCCATTTGCCAAGTCACCATCCAATGCTTTCACGTAGTTGGACTGGTAGAGGACTAGCAGAACCACCAGGCAAGTTGGAGCGAAAAACGCCAATGTTATGACGATCCTAACGAGCTCTTGGATGCAGATGTAGGTCAGCTTGCGCGCGATATCCATCGTGACTGACTTTAATAGAGCTTATTAGCGTGTTTGATGATTGAAACGACTTTCCTTTTTTCTTTACATCGATGGAGATTGAAAATAAATTTCCTTCTTGGTATAGTTCCGCCAGAACGAGTTGATTCAAGTTGACATAATCATGGAATATGGTGGAGTGTTTGTAAGGAGGAGATTAAAATTATGATCGTAGCCGGGGTCGAACCGGCGACCTTTGCGTCATAAGCACAATGCTCTAACCAACTGAGCTATACGATCATAATTTTAAAATAAAAATAATTTTCCTGGATACGATGATGATAACGGCGCAAGACTTAGTTGTCCTTTCCCGACACCCCAAATATTACTATATTTTATTTCTTTATATCCTTCTAAGTGCTCAAGATGATTATAAATTCTATTTATTTATATTAACATACGGATCCATCGATGGTGATGTTGCTTGTTAACATTATCTTACTCGTTGCACTCATATTCATCGCATTTCTTTCCAACTTTAATGAAAATCGAGAGCAGTTCCAAGAGTACATTTATATCCCTCCTCAAGCAGTCATTGATGCTGATAATGATGATGCGTCATATCGTTATTATCAATACATGCAAATGCAGCAAATGCAGCAACAAATGATCATGAATCAACAGGCGCAAATGGGTAGCTGATTCCTAAAAATATTTCATTTCTTTAAAGGACAGCAAATGTACTGGATGTCAGTGTCGGTAATTATTATTGCATGCTTATTTTCAATATTGAATAAGAAACGCGAGCATTTTTATCCGGGTTTTCAAATACCTCCCATCGTTATGACTGATACAGTAGCCGTTATGCCCCCTTCCTACAAGAGGGTTCCGCTTTATGCACCAAATACTGGACCTATACAAGGCAAATTTATTGATGAATCAAAACCTGCAGAGCCACGGCCTAAAAAAACTCCACCTGCTAAAAAATCTCCACCTGCTGCTAAGAATCCCGCACCGGTCGATCCACCTGCTGCTAAGAATCCTGCACCTGTCGAACAACCTGCTGCTAAGAATCCTGCACCTGCTACAACTGCTGTAATAGCTACAACCGATACAGCTGCTAAAACCGATACAGCTGCTAAAACCGATACAGCTGCTAAAACCGATACAGCTGCTAAAACCGATACAGCTGCAAAAACCGATACAGCTGCTACAACTGATACAGCTGTTAAAACTGAAGGTTTGGCCAACTGCAACAGCAGTAAATTAACATTTAATCATGTCAACAAAGACGGATTTCCGAACATCGCAAGTTTCACCTTCTTCAATGCAGGGGATGGCACGGTTCACAAAGACGGCCTAAAAATGTCATGCAATGTATGGTACGATATAACTCAAAAGGGCACCACCACTGGGGGCGCAGGGGGAATGTTGAACAGCAACAAAATAACTGTTAAAGGCATTAGTAAAGATGATAATTCGTATGCATCACCAGAATTGTGGCCTGCAAACACCACCCTGGGAGCTATAAGTGAAAGCTTCTGGGGCGAGGGCATCAAGTTTTGGAAAGGTTCGAATTGCGGCAGAGAGTTTTGGGTTCGCATGATTTGCGGCACAAACTCAAAAGAGTGGGGAAGTTATGGTGTAGAAAATCAAAAATGGTTCAAAGTTAAGATTGGAGACGCGTGTCCTGCTCACGATGTAGCTGGAAACTACGCCAATGAAATCTGCGTCCCAAAACCAACCGACAAAAATAAATTTGGCGTTGCTATGCATATCGACCTTGAAAGATCGACTCTTCCCAAGGACTTCCCTCAAGTCAATGATGGTATTTTCCTTAACCAAAAACCAACAGGAGAAGGGCTGATGGAAGTTAGAGACGGAAGCTGGACACCACCTGCGTGACTCATCCAAAGTTCAAAATCACTACCGCTCGAACACTAAAGTAGCCGTTTGTTATGAAATGAAATGAAATGAAAAATATTTCATTTCTTTAAAGGATAGCAAATGCACTGTATGTTAGTCATGATTGCTTTTTCGATAATAGCTATTGCATGCGTGTATTCAATATTGAATAAGAAGCGTGAGCATTTCTATCCGGGGTTTCAAATACCTCCCATTGTTATGACTGATACAGTAGCGGTTATGCCCCCCTCCTACAAGAGGGTTCCGCTATATGCACTAAATCCTGGACCCATACAAGGAGAATTTATTGATGAATCAGAACCTTCGCCGCCTAAGAAACCACGGCAACCACCTGCTTCTAAAAATCCCGAACCTGACGAACCCGCAGCTAAAAATCCCGAACCCGTCGAACCTGCTGCTAAAAATCCCGAACCCGTCGAACCTGCTGCTAAAAATCCCGAACCTGTCGAACCTGCTGCTAAAAATCCTGAGCCAGGAAATCATGGTGGCGATTCCGGCGCTGGGCATGCAGCCCCTCCTGCAGATGGTAGCGCATTCCAGGTACATGATGAGAAATCTAGTCTACATCAAGCATTTACAGACGGTGAAATGTTGAGTGCTACAAAACTCGATCCAATCTTTAAAAAGCTTGATTTACCTTCCTCATCTGTTTTGATTGAAAAGTTGACAGTGGCAAATGCATATAACCCTGGACAACCTCCAGAGAAAAAGTTGAGTGCTGCTTATCTTGTCCTAGCAACGCTAGGCAAACTCAAGGTTTTACCCGCCGAGAAATTCGCCACAGAATGTCCAAACCACAGCAAACAGGGCAGTGAAGATGAACATTGTAACGCAGCTGGGAAAGCCTATGGGTTAATCAAGTATAATTCTGTGATGAAAAATGAGAATAAAGTAGAAGAATTACTTACCAAATATGGTGCAAATAAATTCGATTTGACCCCTGCAGAAATGATGACACTTTGGAGCACAAATGAACATCATAATCTTCATTGTTGCTTGATTCCGGGCGGAGTTGTTGGAAATGCTGTGCATATGACATCTTTGAACAATCGAGCACATGTGTTTGGTGACATGTGTCAAAATCCTTCATCATGTAAGCATGCCGAAATTGATGATCCCGTAAAGGATCTCAATTGTGACTGGCCTGAATGGAGAACTTACGATAAGGGGATCACGGGCGATGGATCTCTATGCAAGGATGGATGGTTTGGTGGTTATAATGATACCGGACGACATTGGCAAGGAGGCTGGTATCGCGATGTTATGAAGCTCAAAACGACATTGGGATTGACATAGATATGGAACAATCTCTGTTCTATTTTTAAAGTTGTTAATGTTGCAATCGGTACTGTTTGTAACTGTCATCATTTCTGTTTTAACTCTCTGGTTGTTGGTTCAAAAGATTGCCAAGATTCATGAGAAATTCATAAATCAAAGTTTTCAACAGCCACCTGTTATAATGACGGATACCATCGCATTCATTCCGTACATGCCATCTATGCCCGCCATTAGGCAAAATTATCCTATGCAGCAGCCTATGCAACCTATGCAGCAACCTATGCAGCAACCTATGCAACCTATGCAGCAACCTATGCAACCTATGCAGCAACCTATGCAACCTATGCAAAATCCAAGAGACTATTTTGCAAGAGATAAGCCTCAAAAGCAAGCTAAACCAGCTAAACCAGCCAAACTAGCTAAACCAGCCAAACCCCCAGCTGAGCCTGCCGACCCTCCAGATGAGCCCGCCGAACCCTTAGCTGAGCCAGCCCAACCTCCAGCTAATGAACCAGCTAAACTACAAGATGAGCCACCCAAACTATCAAAACCATTCACGCCGCCGCCATTACCTTCTGGAACAAAGATTGTTTTGAGATGGAGCGAAGAATTTACAGGGAATGCACTAGATGCAAGTAAATGGAAAGTGACACAAGGCGATGGAACCGACTTTAGCATCAAAGGATGGGGTAATCAAGAGCTTCAATGCTATAATGCCGACAATGTTAAAATTGACCCTGCTGAAAAAATCCTAATCATCACTGCTCAACAAGGCAGCGGATGCATAAACGAAAAGGACAATTCTCTCAGCGATGTCAATATCACCTCTGGAAAAATAATTAGTAAAAAAGGATTCATGTGGGGAGGTACAGCCGGAGAAAAATCGATACCGGTTCTAATTTCGGCTCGCATAAAAGTCCCAATGGCAAAGAGTTCGTTTCCCGCCTTTTGGTTGCTGCCTATGGACGATACCAAACCATGGTGTTCTGGTTGCGGCAAACATGGTGGCTGGTGTACCAGCGGTGAAATTGATATTATGGAACACATCAATGACGAGAACACGACTTATTCTACGCTTTATTACGGAGGTACAACTGCTGTCGCTTATGAGAGTTGCAAGAATAATCAAAAATGGCACAAGTTCGCCGAGTCCAACGGACCCGATCAATGGCATACTTATAGCGTGCTCTGGGATTCTGAAAGTATTCGTACCTTTGTAGATGGTGATATCGTTCACAGTATGAAAGCAGGAGAGTGGAGTACGGCATCGGATCCAAATAATAAATATGCGCCTTTCGACAATGAAATGCGCATTATTCTTAATCTCGCTGTTGGTGGAAAGTGGCCGTTCAGTTTCGCACCAAAGGAAACATTGCCGGCTGCTTTGCCTTATAAAATGATGGTGGATTATGTCTATGTACATGATGTTATCTCGGCCTGAAGGTCGTAAGCTATCTTGATGATAGCTCTCTGACCGCGTGTCAACTCTGTAACTCGATGAATAGCTCCCTTTCCTTGAGTGATTATCATAGAGTTCGATTCTGATTTCACTTGCACGGTTTTGTTCTTGGTTTCGTCCAGCCATTCCGTCAAACTATCCGATGTATTAAAAACTGTGAAAACGATCTCGATTTGAGGACACATGTTTGTTATAACATCATCTCTGTGCCATGGCATACTCGAACCCGTTTTATACAATCTATACTCTATCGGTTGAGGAGATCGGCTGATACATCGTGTGCCAATCATACGACCTAAACGATGCATAACGTCTCGATTGTAGAATGTTTCAGCAATTAGCGATTCATCAGGTACCATGACTGTTTCTCTTCCGATCGCTATTCCATTCTCTTTAGTGAGGCTATTGTGTAGTTCGGAACATTCTCTTTTTATTAGTGCAAACATGCGCGTGCTAAATACGTTTTCATGATAAATTACGTTTTTTAATTGGATACAACAGGGCAACTCAGCCTTGCCAACGATATAAATACTGAACATTACCGTCAACACAACTGCAGCAAGAAAGATCAACAACTGTTTTTGATTATTGTAGCCCATATAGGATTATAATATTTGACTATAATTGTTATTCACTAGACTTTGACAATATCAAAGCTTTCAAAATAAAGCGCTGAGGCTGAGTTTCTTGAATCGACCAATGTAGAGGTTTTATTGTGGTAGCGTTGCTCGACGGGGAATAGCTTGGGACTCGAAACATGCATTCCCCACTCCATTTGAGCAAGGTGTACAGGGTCTATAGATAAAAGATCAAGGTAAAGGTTTGCCCCATGGGTCAGTGCACCCCTACGTTGTAAACTTATGTTGCAGCGCCCGTTTCGGTCAGCCCAAATAATATCAACACGCCAGCTACTATCTTTTACAATTGTCTTCACCTTGCTCTCGAAATTATCACCCAGCCGGCATTGGTCGTTTATCAAGAGATACCAGGCTGTCATAGGAACAATGTCTGCTTTCATTAGCATGCCCACACCAATGTAGAAACCGTAATCTTTGATATCCGTTCTTAATGAAACTTCGATATGACCGTCATCGAACGTTTTGAACTTGTCTGCTTGAGCGCCTTGATGTATTACTATATAGTCAACGAATGATTTTGGAACGGTTTTTATCACGCTCGACATAGCCTTCTTGTCTCTTGTCGTGGCCATAATAACGATGTATACTTTGTTCATGGTCGGCATTTCTTTTTTGACGCCCACATCCCGCACAAAGCAACTAAATCGGCTTTTCTTGTATTCATGGGCCGTTATGGCAATATCCCAAGGTTCGCCAAATATCATCGGCCACAACATTTCAAAACCCAAACCGAGTACATAATCATCTTCTATCGTAAAAACTAAATCGTACCATTCTTCGTAGACATCTTTTGCATGGAGGAGTATCCTTCCACGAGACACGATAAATTGTGCACAGCAATCATGGTTGATATACTCGGGCATGTCGACATGCAAGTATGGTCTGAAGTGTTCTTCCCATAGTGTTTCAATAATATCATAGCCGCGATTTCCCTTGCTCCACTCCATTTTTGGAAATATGTGATTGTTCAAAGATATATAGCCGAACTGCTTTTTCTTTGCGCAACGTATCGCGTCATAAATCGATAGGTTTTGATGCCATGCCGTTTCGTGTCCATGCAGAAATACAACGAATTCCGGTAGAGTGTCATAATATTCGATGATGAATTTCAGGTACGATCCGAATTCTCTGCCCCTGTTGTATTTCATCGTGCACTTTGGATCAGCTGTCAGTGCTGGCTGATCAGCACCAGCTTTGCTACAAACGACTACGGGGTATGGAGAGTTTCTCAACCATACCAGATTTTCTTTGAAATGAGCTGTCACAATGATTGTGTCCGTGTTTTTGTGCCACTTTGCAGGTCCAATCAGTTCAGCTATATCTTCCTTAATTTTGAAATGCTCATATTTTGAGATTGCCATTGCTTTGTAAATGATGAACGCAGCTGCGGCAACTAAAATTACAATGGCGGCATAATGTCCAACCCTCCATGAAAAGTACATATATCTTTGCCTTTATAAAGATAAAAGAGCGAGATGTTCCCTATCATTAACCGATTTGGAAGATTAACCGATTTGAAATTGAGCGGATGAGTCAAATTCAGCTCGATTTCTAAAGCTGCTGTTTTGTCGATATGAATATATTGAAATGCGGGATAAATAAAGTCTCGCAAAAAATCTCTCGTTGCGATGCCCATATTGAAGTTGTCCGCAAATGGAAACCAATCTTTTTGTTGGCATTCAATCGCGATGTTATTCCCTCCACGGTGAGTGACGCATCGATTGCGACTGCCCTATCTTTTTCAATCGTCAACGACCATCCTTCTAAAACGAATACGCTCTGTTAATCGATCGATGTGAGATATCCGCTATCCTCAGTGGTTTTGAGAACACGTAAAGCCCGTCGAGATGTTGAATAGTTGGCGGATCGATTGAGTCCACGATGCTATGTACATCTTTCCAGAAAGTTGGACCGGCTGCGATAAACTTCTTTCGAGGTCGTTGAGATCATAACTTTTAGCTTCATTACGTATTTGATACAACTTGCGATACGACATCCACAAATCGTTTCATGAATGTCTCGATTTGGAGCTCAGTTTTAGCCGCGTTCTTCATGTGCTTGTAACATGCTTTGATCACTTTCGGATTACCCAAAATCAATGACGCTTCCACGAGACTGCCATAGAAGCCAGGATATGCTACTCCAAGCAGCTCTTCGAGAGCCGGATGTCGGTTGACTATGATGACGGTATTGCGTACCATGCATTCTATAATAGTATTGACGGCAGAACAATCTTGCAGTTGTAAAAACACGATGTTTTTGGACAACAGTTCATCATAGGATGCATTGTTCAATTCGAGCAAGATCTCTACCGAATCGTGATTATCCTGTATGGTCTCAACGAGTCCAACCATATATTTATTTGTCGTTTTAGCAATGCATTCTCTGGATATGCAGTCATAAGTATAATGACTATTATTCTGTGAGACTCGCATCGCCGAAGCCAAAAGTGCTCCGAGCGTTTCTTCAGATGCAAAGTATCCGTCCATATGCTTGCCCTTCAACACAGCTTTTGTAATTCCTAGGGGATTTAACAAGTCGTTATACAAGGGCAGTTTGTATATCGCGTATGGATTTCGCAACCACGCCCCTATTTGCACGACCTTTCTATTGGGATTCGACATGAACTTTTCATAAGTAAACATGTCATTTCGACCTACGAATTCGGTCGGATGATAAATGACATGAACCTCGACGTTCGGCAACTGATATTCTTTGAGCACGGCTTTGACTTGTTGCGCCAGATACTTTGTCAAAACAACGATGCCTTTGCATGTAACCAGTGACTCCTTGAATACCTCGTTCTTGAACATTTCTACACAATTATAGGAGCTGTGAACGGTATCAAATGTATGATGAAGGAAGCCGATCCAACTGGTTCGGTAAGGCAGAAGACCGTTCAGGACCATCGTGTCCAGTCCCCAATGAAATGTTCGATCCATGTATGTATCAACTATCAACCGATGTGGTCGATGAAATCTAGGCGCACTCAAATTCATGAGATGTGACATCACGTACGCCCAACCCGATCTATGCACATTTTTGGCCAGATGGATATTTGTGAACGGGTCGATCGTCACGAATACGCGCTGATCTAATTTGCATGATGGATAATAGAGCTGAGGTCGTTCGTGGTCCTCTGCGCATGCGCTAATATGCTTAGAATGAATAAATTGCAACGCTTCGTACAAGACAAAATCATCCCGACGCATATTTTCGCTCAATCCCCACGCACATGGATCGTCTAGATTACCCGTGATTGCATAGCAAATAATTCTAGCAATTTGCATGGCATCTTTGCTGCCAACGTTGAGTCGTTTTCGTTGTTGCAATGTTTCATTCGTTACAAAAGTGTAACCGAAATATGCATCCAGCATCGATTTTGTGGAAATCACAGCTTCATCTAATGTTTGAAACTCGGTACGTTCATCAGCTATCATCAAGGCTTTTTGACGTCCTGAATTGACGATTCGTGCTACTTGGAATGGAAAGTCAGGGTTTCGCATAATACTCCTAGTGTGTCGAGAAGCCTCCAACCATTGTTCCCAATCTACATTGTTTTTGATATCGAATGAAAGGTTGGATGGATGTTCGAGATCTTCGAGGAGCGTTGCGACTTTTTTGTTTGCAAACAATGCAATGAAAGGTGCCTTCGCGATCGAAGAGAAAATGATGCTGTGGTATCGCATGCAGACATTGAATGACATTTTACCGAGCGATTCGATCATATGGTTTGGGGTTGAGATATTGTGCAAGACGCAACATCGTCTCTCCAAGATTGATAGACCTTTCAATACATCGTTGGATGTTACGATATCTCGTTCATCATCGTTCTCATCATTAGAGTTGAAATGGAAAAAGTGTATCACGACATTCGAATTCGAAGTCATGTGGAGCAAGCCACGGATGTAAAGTGGTAATGCTTCGCGCAAACGTTCATATTTTTTATAAACTGGTGTCGCCAGACAGATTCCAATATTGATAATATTATTTGTAGGGGGCGATCGGAATCTCAGCGAGGATGGATAGTTTGTTGGAAGGAAGAATCCGAGATCCGGTATCAAAGACACATTCTCGTCTCCCAATTTAATTTTTGCGAGAAGTGCATCCTTACTATTCCTCGCGAACACGTGATCAAATATATCCAAGTACTTTACGTCGACATCGAATGGGATGCCGACCGACAACGCATACACTCTTCCTTTGTAATCTCCGATGATGATCTTCACCTTCTCCATAAAATACGGATTAATGATGTCCCCTCCCCCGCATAGGATGCAATCGTACGAACTGTTGTGATCCAATTTGTTTGCATCATCTACGCTGACGAACTCGAAGCGCACATTACGCGGGAAACATAATGGAATCGTGACCTTGTATTGTTCATCCCCCATATTTCCACGATCGTAAAACCCGAGGACTAGAATGACGGGCTGTTGTTTGCATTTATCGACTACTTTCTCGAACATCTTTTTTACTTTCTTCAACATCGTAGTCATTTACTGAACACAGATATAATATCAAAGTGCGTCAAGGGTGCCAAATGGTTTTTGCGGTGAAAAGAGTAAGTCATGCATACTTGGGTAACATATGCTGATAATGATGACTATTGGTTGGGAGCCCTCGTGGTCGCACATAGTTTGTTAACCGTTCATAGCAAATATCCATTGATAGTCTTCGTGCCGTATAGTTACAAGCCGAACCCAATACCGTCATCCATAGGAAATATCATCGTTCGGCAATGCGCGCCAATTCAACATCTGGGCAAACGCACGACACGCCCCGAGTATCGATCTTGTTTGAATAAATTGTATGCTTGGTCTTTGGAGGTATTTGACAAAGTTGGATGGTTGGATTGCGATATGCTGATCATCAAGAACATCGATGATGTATTCGATTTTGACCTGGATTATGATGAGATGCTAGCTGCGCCGGGATGCACATGCAACGTTTTCAAGAATTCAAAACTACCAACAGAACCACACAACTGCCCTTTGGGCGGATCAGGGAGCTATGTCAATACTGGTGTGTTTGTCATACGACCTTCATCTCAGACCTATGCAAAACTGGTAGATTACGATTATGATCATCCACTTCCGGATCAAGATGCATTCAACGAATATTTCAAAAACAGGATACATCTGTTAGATCCGAGCTACAACTATATGGTTCATCTCTGTTTGGCGCATCCGGAATTAGATTCGGAAAATGCAAAAGTCGTTCATTTTACATATGACAAACCATGGAAAATTGAACAAGAAAAAAACATGCCTCTCTGTCAAAGTTGGCGCGTCCTCTGGAATGAATATGCTATAACGATCACGAAATCTTATGAGCCATCATCTTTGAGCCTTGGGAACGGAAGTTTTTCGAGGTTATTATCCGTAATCGAACAAAAATTGAAATGTCAAAATAAAAGGGTAATCCTCAACAATCTCAGTCCATCATCAGCCTTCTAAACACAAGTCTAGCAACCAAGACTCGGAAATGGCGGCCTATATCAACATCCTGAAGGCGACCCACAAGCTGGTGTACGAGGCTCAGCAGAGCGTGATCGATGACCTTGCCGACTTCCTTGGCAAGCACATCGAGATCGACGATGAGTTCACAGATCATGTCAATGATTTCAAGTTGGACTCTCTCAAGCTGGGCAAGACCGCTCTGAAGAGGCGCCGTCTGACGCCGGAGGAGAAGGTGAAGAAGGCTGAGCGGACCCCCAAGCGCAATCCGTCCGAGTACAACAAGTTTATGAAGAGCGAGATGGCTGTAATCAGAACAGAGACCCCACAGATGCTGAGTGGCCTGGTCTTCGCTGAAGCAGTCCGCCGCTGGCAGGAGAAGAAGAAGGCTCTGCTGACCAGCGAGGCGAACCCCATCGAGAATAGCGTTGCGAAGCGCAAGGCGTAGAATCGATGCAAAATGAAAATAAAAATAATAAAAATAAAAAAAAGGAAATAGAAAAAAATTTAAAAAAGAGAAGAAAACAAAACATAACAGTTTTGTTATTTTTATCGAATCATTTTCCTGTTTGGGAAGATTATCGTATAAAATTGACGGCACTTTCAAAAAAATTGAAACTACAAAAAGATAGACCGACCACTTAAAACTCTCAATCCCAACATCAAAATCGCAACGGTCGCAACACTCAAGATGTCTCTCGCTATTATCCTCAAGGCTACTTCCGCTATGGTGGCTGAGGCCAAGATGGACGCAATTGACATGTTTGTCGATTACATGCGCGAGAAGATAGACATCGACGACGAGTTCATGCAGCTTATCAAGGAGTTCAAGGACACGATGAAGGAGGACTCTATCGAGCTGGCAAAGCCGAAGAAGGCAAACGAGGCCAAGGGCGTCGTGGAGAACAAGCGTGCTCCCACGGCGTACCACATTTTCATGAGGGAGACGTCTGCTTCTCTTCGTGAGGAGAAGCCGAGCATGTCAAAGAAGGAGGTGCAGGATGAGGCGAAGCGCTTGTGGAAGGAGAAGAAGGCTGCTGAGCCGGTCTCGCCCAAGGCCAAGGGCAAGAAGGTGGCTGTATCGAGCGATTCTGAGCCTGTAGTCGAGGAGGATGCATCCTCGGACGAGGCGAGCGTCTCGGCGGATGACAACGTGATCCAGCGCATCAAGGAGGCAGTAGAGGTGAAGAGCAAGGTCGCTAAGAAGAAGAACAACACTAAGAAGAAGATTACGGACATGTTGGACGAGCTGACGAGCGACGAGTGAGGCACGCAGGTCTAAACACAACAAAAAAAGCTAAAATACCAAAAACAATAAAAAACTATTAAAAACCAAAAACATTTTCCTATTTAGTAGACGCACGCATCATTACGTTCAATTCCATACAACCGGCCATCTCCACCATGTATTTTCTCAGTGTTAATGTCAGCACATTTTTGAAATGAAGTTTGCGATGATGTTTCCTCTTTTTTGCTTAGTCGAATATAATTATTTCCTTCAGAAACAATACATTTCAATCTATCGTCTTTGACTATGTAAATGTGTCCGTTACCCCCCAAAGTTTTTTCTCCATCCATATCCTCTTTTTTACACATCGGAACCAAACCCCTTTCATCAAACGGCTCAATACTCCGAGAATACAAGGCAAAGAATAATAAAAAAGCAAATGCTAGACTGAATGCGCAACATAGTATTACAATTAAAGTACTGTCGACCATCACCTTCTTTTCTTAATCATACACACATAAATATTTCTCACTACTTCGTGACGACACAAGTATCGTTATTCTCCCAGCCCCATTTCCTACCCAATTCATCCGGTATGGTTGCATTCGCTGGGTTTGCACACAATTTATAAGTATTTCCATCGATAAAAGCTGTGGTCGGCTTTGGTGTAACCGCGGGAGGAGCGCTTGCGGTGGTTGGATTGTTTGTGGTCGCTGGGCGCATCGGCTGCTCCCAACAATCGTTTGCACCCGTCCAGATACGGCCTTGGTATATTCCTGTTTTTACAAAGTGTTCTGCAGCATTCAAATTTTGTTGTTTAATGTCGGGATACTCTACAAGATATCTCTTATACGCCCCAGAGCATTGTTCGCACCTCGGACCTCTCCACACTCTTTTTTCTTGAGGAGTTTCACGCAACGATTTAATAAAGTCGTTCCATGTCCCCTTGTACTCTTTCATGTACGCTTTTTCCGCCGCCCCACATGTGTTTCTCCAATCGCAACGCGTCGTCCACACAGTAACACCGCGTTGATCATCGATTTGCAGATTGCCTCTATCGGATACTATTAGCTTGTATGGGGGGTGTCCCATGTTAGCTGTATTTGTGTCCCAATATATGCTACCATCCGCATTGCGAGCAACGAGATTACCGTCGTTTTGAAGCTGAAGTGAATACGGCCCCTTTCTCGGCTTTCTCGTGGTAAGCTGCATGTGATTCCATATTTCACTTATCTCAGACCGGATGGTTATAATTCCGAATTTGTTTAATGAAGCAATGAACAGACCGTTATTCGATGTGATATTCTTAATAATATATCCAGGTGACACTACCGCGTCGATGCATCTAAACACGTCTCCTGTTCCTTTCCAAATCCTATTTTCTTTTCCGCCAAAAGTTAGAAAATGTAGAGCTGCATCTTTCTTCTGCACTTCCGGATAACGATGGTGGTATGCACCTTTAGCATCTTCGCAATTGGTCTCACATTTTGGACCGGGCCAAATGTATTGTCCTTTCTGTCCACGGGGTTTGTTTAGCACGTTTTCTGTATAATGACTCCACGGATCAATATTGGCCTGTGCAACCTCTTTATATTCATTCTTGTACCACTGACGAGCAAGCTCGCATTGTTTTGCCCAGATGCTCGTCCAGATTCTAATCCCCTTCGGACCACCCGTAACTTGGAGGAAACCCTTGTCTGTCAAAGTCATCCTATAAGGCCGATCTGCCTTGCCATCCGAATCAGTTTTCCAAAGGACATCTCCTTGGCCTTCGTACACGAGTGTACCATCCGAATTCATTTTCAATTTGTAAGATCCCGTCTTTTTTTCGAATCTAGTCGTTTCATTCTTTCGTAGACTCCACCATACCTTTTTGTCCGCTATAGAAACGATTACTAAATTGCCGTCGGGTTGATTGGTAAAACGATATTTGGCGTTCGACGAGATCAAAGATTTGCCAACGTCGAGAACCGCTCCTTCTGCGAGAGAATTAACGCAACTCAGCTTTGATGTCCACATTCGGTTCTGCTTTTTTCCGATTGTCAAGTAATGCTCGGCCGGATCCATGTGTTTTGAATCTGGATAGATTGCGCGATACATATTTTTAGCCTGCTCGCAACTCGTGCATTTTGGACCTGCCCAAACGAATTTTTCCTTTTGACCGTTTGGTTTTGATAACACATGCTTCACGTAATGTGTCCATGGGTCGATGCGTGATGTTGCGACGATTCTGTAAGTATTAGTATACAAAGCTCTCGCAGAATCACATGTAGTCTTGAATGCGCTCGACCATATCAGCAACTTATCGCGATTTTCTACAAGTAGCACACCGTTATCATTCAAGAGCAACTCGAATGGTCCATTGCCTTTCATCGCTGTGTCACTTTGCCATACCACCTCATTAGCTGAATTATATTGGACAAGATTCCCAGTATCTTTTAGGCACAATCGAAACGGACCTTTATTCGTGATCAAATGCACTCGCGTGTGAAGCTTGCGTGTTGACCAAATAGGCGCGCCTTTGGGACCTACGATCACGATTTCGCCATCGGTTTTAACAAACAACTTTGATTTCTTATTTTGAGAAACGAGCATGGGTACATCTGACGAGTTTTTCGAACACAGTCCCGCAGCAAACTTGTGAGAAACGCTCATCTTCTATTTATTAATGTTTATAAAAATATACTTAAGGAGATACGTAATATCTAGTTTAGTTCACAAAGAACTAATTCATTTTTCTTTATTCAAGGGCTGGTATTGCGGAGTGGTCAAACGCGTGCGACTCAAGATCGCATCCTTCGGGTTCAGGGGTTCGAATCCCTTTGCCAGCACCTTGATTTAAATAAATGTCGTGCAACATATGTATATGGCGTCGGATCTCGTCGGTCATCTTAAAAACAGTTTCGTGCTTGCCGATCGTCTAGAATCCAAGATCGACGGCGGCATATTGAGCCTCGAGGGCATGTCCGGCACGAAAACGAGGCATTTTTTGAATAATTTGTGCTCGCTACCAGGTACGCGCTACCTCGAGATCGGTAGTTGGAAGGGGAGCACTGTATGTGCTGCGATGTGTAAAAATAATGCAACCGTAACTTGTGTGGACAATTGGTCAGAGTTCGGTGGTCCTCGACTCATGTTCTACGCAAACTTCAATCGATACATTGGTAATAACGTTGCCAACGTCATCGAACAGGATGCATTCACGATAAATCTATCAAAGATGGGCAAGTTTAATGTGTATATGTACGATGGGGCACACGACGACATTTCGCATTACAAGGCGCTCACATATTTCATTAACAACATGGACAATAAGTTTGTGTATGTTGTGGATGATTGGAATTGGAAAGGCGTGCGCGATGCGACCCGTAGAGCGATAGCAGACTTGAAACTTGATATTCTATGGGAGAAGGAAATCCGGTTGACGGACGACGACACGCATACGAAAGATGCAGCCTTGGGCAAGTCTACGTATCACAACGGTATTTTTGCGTGTGTCTTAGGTAAGACGGGTCAGTAGGTACTTCATTTTTTCGCGTAAATGGTCTTGGAACGAAATCAATACCAGTACGAAAACTGTGGCAAGAGTGAGTTCTTTCACCTTCAGATGGTTGAAACCCATGACTCCGTCTAGAGGAAACGGAATGAGCTGTACGAGATTTCGCGCAAAGTATGTTATGACACCTATGGTCCATATGTGAAGGATCAGCTCGAGCGAAATTCTTACGGATGATTTGTTTTCCTGCGCCTTTTCGTCGAACTTGCCGAGGACTTTGTCATACACTACAGCACATGCAAAACCCAAAACAAAGTAGATGCACGTGATGTATCCTATGTCGATCAGCTTCAATGAACGCATCGTCAAATCATGCTGAAGGGTCTGCTTTGGCTGCATGTTTTAATAAATATGCATTTTTTATCAATCATATGGTCAAACGGTTCTCAAGAGGCGGTCTTGACAAATTCAATATTGTTCTTGCAGAATTTGCATCTCACGCTGCACTTCGACCTTAGCTGATGTCTGTAATGTATTTTTTCGGAACACTTGCAAACTCCTGTGTATTTGTGCGAGCAAAAGGGCTGACAAAATGTGTTGCCATCGCATCCGATTCCACGAGCGACTGCTTGCCAAACTTTATTGTGCCCATGACCTGGTGTCAGCGCGTGGGCGATCTCGTGCAAAATAATATTGTAAAATGATTCATAATTCACATACTTGCTCGTCACAAAATATCTGGACAAACATATCTGTCGCAATCGGTAATTGCAAACTCCCGCGCGACTCCTAGCTTTGTCCAATCTAAAGCCCCAGTCATGAAGGTTGTGTTTTCCAAGTAAATATTTCATGGTCGATTCCAGACAAGCTCTGAACTGCGCGTCTCCACCTAGTAAGGCGATGAGTCGGGGCATGGAGGTGTCGCTGCTGATCACTTGGTGGTCCATTTCTGCTCCCAACAACTTCTCTCACATCATGGTATAAGTACTTCTACGTGGATGCAAATTCAACTGATTGCCGCAGTTGCTTTTATGATTTTCGCTTTCATTCTTATGACATGGTTCATTCTGGGATTCAATTACGAGGCACATCCACAATCATTCGAACGTCAATGAATATTTATTTTTGAGTCCATAAATCTTGTTTCTGATTTCTTCGATCGAACCTGTGACTATAAAGATGTCGTACTCGGCATAAAATCCAGGGGTGATCGTCAACGGAGTAAGAGGTGCCAGATATGCACAAGCTTCTGATCCATTGGCAGCAGAACTCACGTGGTAGTAAGATATTTTTTTGGTATGGGGAAACAATATTCCCAAGCCCCAACCGTGCTCTTTACTGACATAGGCTGCCCAATTCTCGGTGGCATAGGCATACGCGGGCTGCACATCCACTGAAATAACAGGATCGATCGTTGTGAGTTCGTCATTTTGCCAAGGTTTAGTTCCTTCATACAAAACAAGCCTTGAAAGACCTTTCCACAAGTATATTGCCGGTAATTCTTGATCGATTCGTGGATGAGAGATATTGCCTTTGTATGTCATTTTGAACGTTATGTGGATTGCGTCCATTTCTAGACAAACCTTTTGCTTCATTTCAACGTCATCCATGACATCGCCCGTTACCCAATGCCTAGGTGTCGTGAATGATGTGAAGCATTCGTTCCCCTTTGATTTGTTCGTCCAAGCTTTTACGGAGCTAGGGACGTTCAAATAATTCCCAGCTTGCACCGGATTCCATCTCCAATTCCTTGGTCCCGTCGAAAATGGCCAGACAGATCCATCTGTATCACCATAATAGGATTGCTGAATCATTCGCCCACAATCGTAGTTGTTGACCAAATTTACATTTTGGTAATCATTGACAGCCTTTGAGGCAATATAGAAAAGAGATGCACCACGATCTAGATCGAATCCCACTCTCATCAGTCCGTTATCTAAAAACACTTGTGTCCCATCGTGAACTGGTGTTTCGGGGTACTCTTCCGGCGCTTGTGTTGTCGTCGGTGCTTTTGTTGCCATCGGTGGGATTGTAACTTTTAATGCTTTATCTTCTAAATTCATTGATTGTTGCTGATCTCGAAACACGGTTATGCTTCTATCATTGGATTCATTGCTCTTGGGCAATCTGATTGCATATTTTGGGGGTGGATATGTCGTGGTTGGCACTTGGGTCGTGCTTGGCACTTGGGTTGTGGTTGGCACTTGGGTTGTGGTTGGGACAGGCGTAGTAGTTTTGGGCTCCTCAGTATATTTCTTATTCTGCATTTCAATCAAATTCAAGGCAGGGTACATGACCCAAGGTGATCCATCATCTATATCTCGAGGATGCTCGTAGCGGTTTTGGTTCTCATCGTCTTGAGGTGGTTGAGTTGTTGACGGTGGCGGAGTGGTCTTTTCTTGTTTTTTCATATTCGCTATCAATATCTGCCCGTTCAACGATACGTTCCTTAGAATTATATCTGCTTCGGCTTGACTACTAACTATAATTTGGCCATTGATGGTTTCATCAAACCGTTCGGCGTTTTGCAAAATGTAACCCATTGACAAAATACATACCACACATATCATTCCTATCAACACAAGATGCTGTTGTCCAATCATTTCTGATCTCTAGACACAATATTATTATCTAGAACTTTATGTAAGCGAATCGACATGGATGCCGGATGGAGTTATAACAAGTTTGGTCATCTTCGACAACTAGAGGGGTTCGTAGATGCAAATCCGAAGAAAGCTCCTTACACGTTGTGTGTCATTGCAAGTTTCAAAAACAATATGTACAGATTGAAAGAGTGGATCAATCATCATTTGTGGCAAGGTGTTGAGCATTTTTATCTAATCGATGAAGGAAGCGTTGATGATTACTGGACCGAAATAGAGGGGTACATCAAGAAACGCATCGTAACTATCGAGATGATCACTGAAACCATTGAGTCCGCTGATAAACGTGATATTGCATACAAGCGATACAAAGAGATGAGCGAATGGTTTGCAATCATTGACACGAATACATTTTTATTCACGACGACGATAGAGCACGATACTCTCCGAGACAAAATAAATAAAGTCGAAAAGGATGTGGCCGCTCTTTACTTTCATGGTCGATCTTTCTCCAACGAAACCATCGCAAATGAAAGCTCTCCTTGCATTCGTAAAACAGCAACATGGCGTTCATTACGCCCGATGGATGTCCCTCAAGGTATCGTGAGAACGTCACTCACGATAAGCCTCCGCCAAAACAATCATGAACACAAACCTGCAAAGATATTGTATGTTGATGATATATTAGCAAACGTCTATTTGCGCAAATCACCAGAAGAGGTTCAAGACAGACTTCTTTCTGACTATCTGAAAAAACAAAATCCAAGCAGGTGTTGGTAATGGTTATGGTAATTATCCGGTCCCACCCGTACTACCAAATCCCCCTCCAGCTCGATGAGTCTCTTCTAAAGGCGCGTAGACCTCTGTAATGTCCACAAACACTTGATGTCTGATAATCAATTGGCAGCAACGGAACGGAAGTGCAATTTCGGGAGCGTCAGCGTCGATCTTCGTCAGAGCGATGAGAATGTTGCCTGTGTAACTGTTATCGATGATACCAATTGAATTTGACAGCATATAACCTGACTTGCTGATAGAGCTCCTTGGCACGACTTCTGCATACATTCCATGTGCCATTTTGATACTTATACCGGTATCGTACAAAGTCGTCGTGTTGTTCGGAGTCTTTACTTTTTTTATGATGGTTAGATCGTATCCAACGTCGGAGATACGCGCCTTGCTTGGCATTACCGCATCGGCATCGGTTTTGTAAACCTTGCAGGGAGTAACATTGCCCAACCATTCTTGGAGGCGATGATCTTTGGGTGCTACAATCCCCATGAAATCGATTGCGTTGCAGCCTCTCATTACGATCGTGGTACCGAATATATCGATATCGAATGGCACTGTCAATAGCGAAGATACTGACGATACCATCTGGTCATCATCGCATTTTATCGAGACGACTGGTTCGACATTTCTCAAGGTCGAGGCGCTGTTTACGGATCCATTGTTGCGGAAAATAGTGGCGAGATCGTTCATCGGAATGCGGTGTGGTTTTGATGTACTCTTCAGTTCAATTTTTATATGGTATTTTCAATAGATGGATTGCGCAAATTGTACAAATATTATTGCAATGTGTACATTTACTATTTTGATATCATTGATGTTGTTTGGTTGCGTTCACAAAAGCAATGAACACTACATGACGATGACTCCAAATGTAATTACGAAGGAATTGCACATCGCAACCGTAGTCACTGACGGTTATAAACATATATCAAAGTACTTTTTCGACTCCATTACAAATGATCACCGTATCAAGCTACATGTTGCAAATATAGATGTAACAAATTATAACGGTGTAGCAACCTTCAGGACACCGGGATGGTATCATGTTTGTAAAAACAAAGTGATGCATTTGCTGCATACTATGCGAGCCTATCCGCATATCGACTATATAATCTTGTCAGATGCAGATGTGCAGTACTTCAACAAGGAGACATTATTCGAGATTGTTCGTGATGCAAAAATAAAAAACCTAGATTTCTATGGGATGCGCGAGGATAATAAACAGGAGTTCAACACTGGATGGTATATTATTAGAAATAATGGATTGATGAAAGATGTTCTAGAGAGCGTTATAAATACCTTGCAAACAGAAACACCACCATTTGCTGATCAAACAGTGATCAATCATTTAATATTCCATGATGACAAGTTTAACATAGCATATGAATTTATCCCGAGGGGAGCCTACATATGGGGAAACGGAAAACCGCAATCATCGCATGTTGCGTTTCATCACGCTGTTGCAACTGATGATAAGGTCAAACAACTAGAAAGGATTAGAAACTTGTATTTACAAAAAGCTTGGGAATAGTTTGGAGCTTAAAGGCATACAAAAAATTGACATGCAAAATCAATTGAAAGCACGATTGTCATCGTAAAGAATCATGAATATCGTAGAGCGGCACATCGGAGTCGGACACATCATCTCTTCTGACTTTGTCAATGGTGAGCAATGACTGGTGGATGGCAACGTGGGACGAGTTGCATTTCAGAAGATTACAAAGTTTGACAAAGTACTTTCCTTACCTAGAAAATGGATGGTATCGGACTACGTTCATAGATATCCATATCGATCACACATTCATTTTTCCGAATGCGCTCTTCAAGATAGGTCGACTCATACAGGACGTGTCAGATCGACAACCTTTCGATACTGAAATGTTCGACATCGCAATATCTGGATCCAACAAGCGAGATCTTGCACAGAAATCATATAATACAATGTATTTCATAGTAGGGTTGTCGCTAGGATTCGACAAAGATTTGCGGAATATCGGTTTGCGTTGTTCCCTTGTTCCTGCAATATTGTCTCCTAGCGAAATCATATTCTGTAAAGCTGATGTCGATTAAATCATTTTGTGCATCCATCGCATCGAAAGTAGCTGAGCTCGAGACGTACATGAAAAAGAGATATCTGCCTCCTTCGTTCAAAACGAAAATCGATGATATCATCTGGAGAATTAAAAAAAATATTCTGTGATTTTGTTTATCGATTTTCGATCGATTTTTAAGAAAATTGAATTATGTGTGAACGACAAGATGTATAAAAGTCAACGCTCGATCCCTTCGCTTACCCCCCTACGCTCAACTCCCTACGCTCGGATACCCTCCTGTTAATCTTTAAAGATGTTCCGCTTCGCACACAAGCTCAAGTTCATGTTCATGGATGCTTTCTTAATCAAGATGCGCATGGACCTCGTGATGGAAATGATTGAGGACGGCAAAATCGAGAAGGCAGTCTTCCTTTTGGACTGCACGCTGATGCATATGCAGAATGTGCTCTCGGACGTGTACCAGCCTTGGACGGACACTGTGGAGGCGGAGATCTTGTCTCTGATGATGTTGCTGATGGTGAACGTGACATCCAAGGAGCAGATCGCCCCCCACGTCTACAAGATTGACGATCTTCTTCGCTGCAACGAGTGGTACGGCACTAATGATAAGGCACGGTGTGCAAATGTCATGGCGCGCCGGTTGACTTCCGAGGGCATGGATGTCGGTGTCCTCGGTAGCCTGCCCCGGGATATCACGTGGAGGATTGCACAGGAGCTCATGGCCTGATTAGAAAAAAAAACAAAAAATCTAAAAACTAAAAAAACTCAATTGTGTCTTTGCATTCCTTTGTATATAGATTTGCATATCCATGGCATCTTTCAGGTCTTCCAAATGTGTAAAAACCAAAATCGAATCATAGAGATTAAGCAAGTTGGATAAAAAAACTGGCACTCTTCTAAGGTGAGCTTTGTCGCACGCCACGAAACCTTCGTCGAGAAATAGATGGGACGATCTGGTTACGTTTCCAAGCTGTTGCGTCAGAGCTATGCGAATCGCGAGGCCTGCTATAAACTTTTGAAAACCACTTGCTTTTTCTATTGGTGGTCTCTGTGGACCGTTATTGATGTACCAGTCTACGGTCAGTTTGTTTCCGTCACATTGGACGCTCGCATCGAGTTCGAGAGGGTGATCTTGCGTCGTGATCATTCTGATGAGGGCATTGACCGTTTCTATCAGATTTGGTATAATACGGTTTTGATACAACCATATCCTGTATCCGACGAGGGCAGCTTGTGCGCATTCTATGGACTCGATCCTCTTTTTTGATAATGATGCGAGCTCGATCAGTTGGTCGCGTCTTTCCTTCGCACTCTTCAAGTTCTGGATATTGCCACAAGCCTTCTTGTAATTACATTCCTTTTCTTTCATAGACGTCACACATATCCAATATCGTAACTTTTCTATTCTCTCGTGCCTTACCAATAGCCGTCTGCAGATAAAGCGGATCCGGCTTTGGAGGACCTCTCTGTTTGAGAGCAAATCGGCTTGTCGTTTTTGCCATTCTAAGAATGTTTGAATCTCTTTTAGCAGAGTGTAGCGCTTGACCATATCTTTGGCGCTTTGCCGATCCAAACGTTCTTGGTGTCGTCTTAACATTTTATGCGTCACATTGCAATGCTTCATGAGCGGTATTATCGCCTGGAAGCTGTTGGTATCTCTTCTCGCATTACAAGCCCAACAATCTGGGTTGTGTGGCTCACTCAGGTCGAATTCACCACCTGCCGTGATCATGTCATGAAATTCAGGAGGAATACAGCTCATTGTTTTTGATAAAGCAGTTTGCATCTCGTTCAATGTAGCTTGCGACATATCAGGCGCATCGACGTCAGCTTCCTCATCATGGGCGCATGTGGCGATACCTTTGGTTTTTATTTGTCTTGCCAGCATCGAGAGCTCAGTATCAAGATCTTTGTAATTGATCTCTGCTGCAGCCGCTGCGGCTGTTGGAGGATCAGATTGGGCTCGCTCTATTTCTGTTTCTACTTGTTTCAATCGATTCGCATAGTTCGTTAGGTCAGACAGGTCCGACTCGATTTCTTTGTCAACATCGGGGATGCTATCGAGCAAAGACTGCACTTTGTCATAAGAATCACAGTTATCGATGTCTAAAATTGCATCCAGCTCTCTCTCGAGCTCGCTCGAAGACTTGTTGGGCACGACAAAGTCCTTCGATTCCATACGTAGAGCTCTATCACGCAGCGCCTCGTACTCTGTAATAATCGATTCATCATTTGACCGCGATGATTCCAAATTGTTCAAAATGGCGCTTTCGTTTTTGCGCAGGATCTCGATGCCATCCAATATGTGCGTGTGTGCCAGGACCGAAGCTTTGAAAATTGCATGCAACTGATTCTGAGCGTTCGTATTCGCAGATCTATCCAATAAATCGATTTGCTGATTATTTTCCATATTAAAAAAAGACTCGGTGCCTTGCTGAGTCAATATGTTCGCGAAAACAAATTCATCCAAACCACCTACCTTTTCAGCGATCCATTGATCGACGGCAGTCTTTCCGCTGTGTAACAGTTCCCCATTACCTTTTAATACCGCTTTGCTCGTGAGCCTCTTTGCGTTTTTTTTCATTTTGCTAAAAGTTCTAGTGAGCTCATACAAAGTGTCTTGATTCGTGAGCTTGAAGCAGATAGTCGTTTTCGGGGAAGCTTTGCTAGGAGTTTGAAGACAGATGATGCTGCTCGCATAATGCCTCAGATGATGTATAGATGTGCCGAATAAAGCTATGCAAACTATGTCGATGAAGCTGGACTTTCCATGACCATTACGCGCATTGATCGCTACCAAATTTCCCTTTGTCGTTTTGAAGTCGAATCGACATCCAGACTCGTAACACATGATCCAATCCCACTCCAATGATTCAAAAATAATGTTAGGATCTTGTCGCGTGAGATATGATGATAGAGCATCATTGTATTCGCAACCGAGATCGCTTATTTTTTTGTTTCGTTGCCGCGCTGCCTGATCCAAAGGTGCCGGCAAACCTTCGGAGATTGGGATGCAAAGATCGAATGGATCATCTTTCCACCTGCGCAAGTTATCTGCGACATCTTCGTCATCGACCGTGGTTTCGACGAATTCATCGAATGCATCTCTGTCATCATACCTGACACTAGAAAAGCGCGCAGATGATGTCGGTTCCTGAAGGACGCGATTCTGCCGTGCCGTACCGTGAGCTTGAACTTGAACTTGAATCCTCTTGCCGTGCGTTTCCGCAATCGTAATCATATCGGCCTCTTCTTGAGCATCTATCGTGCTAGCTAATCTCATTTTTACTAGATCGGCACAGCATGGATCCTGTAAAATCGATTCGATCTGTTCCAGAGAGCGCATGGGAACATAGCTGACACACGATTTGATATTGAATGGCTCTGCTCTCTTCGTTTGCACGTCCCATAATAGTCCACCATGTTCGAGTGGGGGTTCGCCAAAGTTCTGTTGTATCAAGCTGCCGGCGTAACCCCAGTTCTTGCAGGTTTGTCTCAAATGAACGTCCCCGAGCATCACGACATCATAGCCATTGAACCACTCAACGGGAACTCCACTCGGAGATCGTGTATAATTTTGCAATGTACATCCGTTCAATGTGCCATGATACAATGCAACCGAAATGTCATGTCTGCCCGTGGGAGGTATAGGGAATGTGGGCAATTCGGACACTTGCATCGATGCGGTCGCAGATCCTTTCTGCAGCACGTCTTGAATTGCGACAACACCGAACAAAATGTTGCCGATCTTGTATGTACCGCTCTGATCGAGATATCTCACATTTGGTGCATGTCGATTGTGCAGCAGAGCTTGTATCATATCGATTGCATCTGAATCTATGTTTTCTTGGCAATAATCATGATTTCCTCTGATGATTACAACCGGTACGAGCTTTTCCAACATGCTGACCATCTCTTGGAACAAAAAAATACCAACAGATTCTATTTTAGATTTGTGGTGAAATATGTCGCCGGTTAGGACAACGATTAGCCGCTTCTCTTCTGCTAGCCAACTATTGATTTGATCTACTAGGCCCTTAAAAACGAACATGTACTCATCGTAACGACACTTTTCCTTGTCACCTGTACGAATATGAATATCGGAGATGTGAACAATGTGAGTAAACATGGTGTCGTATGATGGTTGAATGAGTCACGTTCATAAGTATCGGGCAATCTCACCACGGATTTTGCGTCTTTGCAAGCAATAAAGCTTTGGCGATAACGATGGGGCTTCTTCTCCACGGCATTCTTGGTGCTGATTGTTTGGATTCGTTGGTGCAATGTACAATCCTCCCTTGGAAAATTTCATAATGGTTGCCATCGCTTTTTCAAAAATTGATCGATACAAAATTACTCATCATCATCATATCGGTATCATGCCTAAGCTGCCTAAGGACCGCTGCGAGGCTATAACCAAGGACGGCAAGCGTTGCAAGAAGCCGTTTGCAGAGAATTGCAATGGTTTATGCGTCGTTCACTACAAGGCTAAGCAAGAGCTGGAGAAAAAGACTGAGCCTGATCATAAACTTGAGATAGAGGAAATGGAGGATGTCGACGGATCGGAGGAGGTTGAGGTGGAGGAAGTCGAGTCGCGTGATGACGAGTATATAAATCAGCTCATCAATCGCATCGTGTCTTTGGAGCTAGAAATCTCGACTCAAAAGCAGACCATTTCAAAGTTCACAACCGAAGAAGAGATCGAATCAAAGTTGAAGAAAGAAGGCACGAAGAAGGTTCGAAAGTATGTTTGGACGAATCCGCGAATTCAACAGAAGGCAAAATGGTTATACTACCGAGAGCACAAAAAAGATGAAGATATACTCGAATTTATTTACAACAAGTTATCACCTGCTGGCGTAATATACAATGTCTCTGTTAAGATCGATGGTCTCATTCAAGAAAAGCCATTTATACCTTGGCAGTATGTCAAATCATGTTGTGACACCAAGTTTGATCAGATGGCTCCGGTCGATAAGCAAAAGTTCTTGCAACAAGCTATCGAGATGCTCGGTTGATGTTTTTGTGTGTTTTTATTTTTGTTTTTGGTTTTTTGGTTTCCTATTTAAAATGAATGCACATCATTCTGTTATCATGTTGTCCATTCCGCGTCATCCACTACCCCACAAATTCATTAGTCGCAATATTGTTCCCCTTGCGCTCGTAAGAAAGCGCCAAGGCGGTAATGAATGGGACAACATGTTGCACGGATTGGCTCGATCAGAGAAGCAGAGCGAGTTTTGTCAACATCTCCAGGATCGCAATGTGGACATGGTCGTAGGCATCGGTCCAGCCGGGTGTGGCAAGACGTTTTTGTCTTGTGCGCATGCTATCCAAGGACTGCTAAGAAACGAGATTAAGCGCGTCATTATCACGCGCCCGACCGTGGCAGCTGACGAAAACATCGGTTTTCTTCCAGGAACCTTGGAGGATAAAATGTATCCATATATGATTCCTATCTATGATTGTTTCAAGGAGTTTGTGAGCCCTCAGCGTCTCAAGGAATATATCCTTAACGAGCAAATCGAGATATGTCCGCTGTCATTCATGAGGGGTAGGACATTTCACAACTCTTGGATCATTGCCGACGAGGTACAGAATGCGACAGTCAACCAAATGCGCACGTTGCTGACGAGAATCGGCAGGAATTCTAAAATTGTCATGACCGGAGATCTTGCTCAATGTGATCTGTCCGTTGGAAATGGCATGGTCGACTTTCTCAAGCGATACCAACTGTTTTGCGATGAAAACGAAACGACCGAAAGCATTCGAATTGTCGAACTCGGAGGCAACGATGTCGTAAGGAGCAACCTCGTTAAAACCATGCTCGATGTTTACAAATATTAGATTGCTCGTTCAACCGGGTAAATAGATTGTGAGGTTAATGCTATATAGAGATGCAGCGCCTCACATCGATTGATGTTTTCAGTGGAATTGGAGGCATTAGCTCTGCACTGAACGGCATCGTCCAAACCGTGTTGTATTGCGAACGCGACGAGTATTGTAGAGATGTGCTATTGGAGCGCATGGGAGATGGCATGTTGGATAAAGCACCGATCCATGGTGATATTCGTAATCTTCATGTCCCAAAGGAATGGAATGCGGTGATGTTGTCTGGGGGTTTTCCATGCCAAGACATCAGCTCTATAGGATTGCAGAAAGGCATCAATCAAGGCGAGAGATCCACGCTATTTTATGAGATGATGAGAATCGCAAAGGAATCTTCAACTATTCAGGTCATCTTTTTCGAAAATGTAGCAAATATAATAAAATTAGGATTGAGTGATGTCGTGCAAGAGTGCTGTGTGAATGCCGGTTTTGATTTGAAGTGGATCGTAAAGTCGGCGGGAGAACTCGGCGCTCCGCACGTTCGGAATCGTTGGTTTGCTTTGGCCTGCAAAAAAAAATTCAGTTTCGAAGACTATGACATGTGCTTCGGAGTGGAGAACGAAGTGAACGTAGTGGGAAACCGCAATTGGGACAACGAGCCTAAACACCGCTTCACGTTCAAGCCTGATATCAAAGCCGACGAATCGTGGGATCATAAATGGTCAAGGCGGTGTGCAACCTTAGGAAATGCTGTCGTTCCCAAAGTGGTCCGCGAAGCTTTCCTCGAACTCGTTCAAAGTCACAAAGACTGGCGTTTATTGGCAGATACATTAAAAGCTTATTCGATTCCTGTTCAAGACGTCGCATCGTTTCCCGATGCAGGGCTAGTCTTGGACGGCAAGATGATCCAGATGCCATTGAAGCAGCAATCCGTTGACGACAAGGACAAAGTCAGCCTTCACATAACCTTGGGGGATGAGAAAATTAATTACGTCAATTTTCCTACCCCACGCCACGGCAATACACATGCTGCTTCGTTGACGGCGCGGGGATCGAGGGACTTGCCCACTGTTCTGACCAATTGCGACGAGACTATCGAGATTGTAAAATCGTTGGGGGTCGACTATGAAGTAGGAAAAATGTACAAGGTCGTCGTTCCTAATGTTAATTATATCGAGTGGATGATGGGGTTTCCACAAGATTGGACGAAGGTCAAGTCTGTAATTAAGTCCGCGCCAGAGGAAGTCCAAGATGAAATAGAAGATGATGCGGCAGCAACAGTCTCTAGTCCCCCAGATGTGAAACCGAAAAAGTCTTGGGTAAGTGGATTTCACATTTTCATCAGAGATAATCCAGGAAAAGACATCCGATACGCTGCGCAACGATGGCGCACTTTGACACCAGAAGAAAAGCAACGATACAAAGATATGAAATCAGAGTATCAAGTCAAAGTCGCTTGAGTTGTTTTAATTTTTGCAGTGGACAACGTAACATACGTTGATCAACTCTTCCTTTGAATTTTTTTTTATTTGTTCCCACGGCATCAATTAAATTTGAATGCTGCTGATACCTTTGAACGTTCATACATGACGATCATGGCGAACTTGGAAATCAGCAACTGGGTTGGTATCGTCAACTTCTACATCATCAATGACCAGCAATCCAAGAAACCTTGCTCTGCTGACATATCGTGGTTCAATGCTTTCGTGAGTCACATCATCAAAAAATCCGATGAGATGATAGAAGTGCAGTTGCATTTCGGTCCGGGGGACGCCGACAACGACAAAAGTTGGCAATTGTATTTTGATGATATGGTCAAAACGTCGGATGTCGACATCACCTCAGAGATCATCGTGAAGAATGCTGGGAAATCGCAGATTGCATGGCGGCGTTACGGTGCGAATCCGCACAAGTCATCAAAGCACATCCGCTCTTTGGTGAATGCCGAGATAATCGGGATTCTAGAGCATGCCTTTCCGGCTGTTTTTGCCAAACTGTGCAATCTGGAATCGGCTGAGACGCGGCAGCTCGTTGCTATCCTCAGCAATCCCACCAAAACCCAAAGCATCCCGGGTAAGTTTAAAAAGGCAGCAAATCCCGCCCCGCTCGCGGTTGCCAAAAAGAGGAGAGCTGAGCCAGCAATTGGCTATGAAAAAAAGAACAGAGTTGAACCAGCAACGGACACGCATATTGTGCCTGTGCTAGTGCCATCGATGGTATCGGTACATGAGTTCACACAATACAAGCGCGAAATGAATATGCGATTCAGCGGGCTCGAGCAGATGATGACGACCCTTCGTCGCACTGTAGAGAGCTTCTGTCAAAATCGTACTCAAGTTGCGGCCAATGTTGCCGTTGCTATTAGGAACGTCGTAAACGATCGCAAGACAGAGCTCTTTGACAAAATCAGGTTGATCACAGAAGGGATTGCTCCGGACTCGAAGGTGTACGACAAGATGTGGCCGGGAGTGAGAGACGGTAACATTACCTTTGCGGGAATATCCAATATATCTCGCTGTTTGAGATATATGCATACGTGCGAGGATGCTGTTTTGTGCAAAAGCTCTACATTCGACAAGGTGGTAGATGGTAAGACTTACTACTTCCACACTGTCAGTGCAGATAGGGTTCCTTTGGCAATCATGGAAGTCGATAAAACTATGAAGAGCTTCGTGCGCAGCAATCGATCCGTCTTGCCTATAAAAAAGGCTTATAGCGCTTGGCGCATGTATACGACTTGCGACGCTTGTGTTGCTCAATTGAAAAGCCTTCACTTTGTCGAGCACAATGGTGGTTTTCGCAAGCCGGGAGGCGACAAAAAAGAGACGAGTCCCATTTGGGAGATGTGCTCGATTTGCTTCCTCAAGCCGAGCCATGGCAAGCGCTTTGGTGACATATGTCCATCTTGCCCTTCGTGTCTCACGAACAACAATAAAAACGGCAATACAGATGGTGGCGATGACAGAAGCTATGTTATCGAGCCTGTATTTTACAGGTTTCCCTGGCTCACATTCTCTTCGAACCAAGACAAAAGATTCTCGCACCTGTTCACTGCAACAAACATTGCAGGTGGAAATCTAGACAACGAAGCCCATCTCCGTGGACCGGATACCGTGTTCTTTGTCAGCATCCCCGAGGTGAACAAGAAAATTTGGATCCTGTTGGAGGAAGATGGAAACCAGCACAACGACACGAAGTATACGACCGAAGGAGAGATCGGTCGTGTCCATCGTATAGTCAATACGCTTCTAGACAACGATAAAGACAAAGAAAGAGGTGATCTAGTTTTCATGATAAGATACGTGCCGTTGGGGACTTGCAAGTCTGTGAGTGGTTTGGAGTACAATCTGGAAAAGGGTATTCGCTTGATCTTCGTGCGCATGTGGGTGTGTTGGTTCATCAAACATGTACTGAGTGACAATCCGATTTCGAAGGCAACGGTCCTATACCTGTTCTATGATTTCGACAATAGGCACTTGAAGCAAGCCCTCAAAGAGATCAAGTCTGGAGAGTTTGCAGTTGGATACACGTATACCTTCCCCCAAGAGACAGAGCCCGCGAGCAAAACTCCGCCGACGCTCTATGACTGGCGGTACTGTGTGCATCCTCAGGAGGGCATGCTTGTGAACGAATTGGCTCCAAAGCACAACTTGTTGTTCGTCAAGAGCAGAGAAACGTTCAGTTGATCATCGTTTGGGTTGTTTTTGTTTTGTCACCCAACCCGAAGGAAAATGAAGGACAAACCTATTTGTCCGATTTACTAGTACGGGCACTCAGAAACCGAGATATAAATTCTTTCTCGCTTTCCTCTATTTTGAAACTTTGATATACGTTTTTCTCATCGCTAGGAATCGGGAACTTCTGAATGATCTTAATATTGTTGAAGTTCCCCCAGCGACATATATTGTTCAAGAAAACATAGAGATCGTGATCGAATATTTTTTTTATCTTTTGCGCCTCTTCTGCATCCTTGCAACGTACATAGGCAACCGACTGAGTCATACCGCAATTATCGACGAGTGTCGTGTAATTATTCGTAAGGGTAATAAACACTTTATAACCCTCTTGATGCTTGTGTGGTCTTGTGCTGTATATTTCTTTTTTCAAGGTGTGCAGTATCCTGTAAGGATGATGAATATCCATTTGATCCGTCAAAATATCGCGTTTCGAATGTTTGTGCAAATCACTTGAAGTTTCTATTTTATACCTCGGCAATCCCTCCATATCGAGTGTCTTGCTGATGATAGAAAGAGATTCGGTCGTCATGACCAAAGGGAGATATGTTCTAGGCATATTTGATGGAGCTTGCACGATGTCATCTGCGAACTCGAAACCTGAATGAATACCTCGCACACACATCGTCGTCGATTTTGTTGCATCATTTGTTTTGTGTGCAATAAACCAAGTGAAAGTGCTGCCTACCTTCGGAAACCATTTTCTCGCATGATGGATATTCAATCTGAGCAGCTTGCACTCGGTCGTCAACAAATCAACGAATCTAGAATTACGGTTAGACAAAGACATCCAACTGTCAGGGACCAGAAATATCATGTATCCATTCTGTTTGACGTGGCGCAAGGACGTCTCGATAAAGCTCCCTATCAAATTGTGATTTTTTGCACTTCTCTTGCCATCTTCCATGATTCGCGCATAGGGTGGATTCGCCATAACGATGTCGTATTGTTTTTGATGTTGCTTGTCGGTCGCAGCAAGAAAGTCGCTGCACATTATTCGTTGATGAGTCGAAAAGATAGAAGCCACACATTCGAGACGCTTTTGATCTACATCATTGAAAGTAAACCTGCTTGTTATAGATGAATTATCATTTTTTATGCAATATTGTCGTATCAGATGCCAAGCAACCAAATGCCAGTTGCCATTGCCACAGCATGGATCAAAAACCGTCGTCGTCGGATTTGCCCAGAGTTTCGTAGGAACATGCATTAGAATCTCCTCTATGCAACCTATAGGCGTTGGAACATCATTAATCCCACCGCTATTTCGCAGACTTACATTTAGCTCTTCATTATAATACCGCTTTAGTTCTTCATATGAACGCGCGTCAATATTCATTTACTTTTCGACAGTGATGTTTTTATCGCTTCAAACCCATTCAGGTGTTCGAGTTTGAGGTAAATTCTTTTGCCGTTCACTAGAATATATTGTCCGCCTTTATCGCCCAAACGCAATTTATAGTGCTTCTTGTTGTATGATACCATGCTTTTCAGCTTAGCGGGCTGAAGAGGAGACGGCGGAGATGGAGGAGACGGAGGTGACGGCAGAGGTGACAGCGGGGATGATGGTAGCTTCTTTAAGGTTGACTTCATGGCAATAGTATCGTCTAGAGGCCAGTTTCGATTGGTATAGGGGTTTCGTGGCGTTCTCCGCTGTTTTCGCATGTTGTCGAGAATATCTCCATCGAAAGCGCGAACGATTTCACATCGGACATCTTTCTTGTCGAAAAAATACTTTTGGTTAGCAACGGCGTTTGATGGTCGAGTATTCAATGGCAACACATCATCCCCGATGAACTCAGTCTGTTGAGTTATCTTGTAATGAGGCGCAGCAGTGTTAAGCTTGTCAAAGAGTTTTGTAGAATTGTTCGGTTTAGGATTGTCGCTGTTGTTGTTATTTTTATTGCTATTGTTAGGTTTGCTGTTGTTTGTGGGTTTGCTCTTGTTAGTGGGTTTGCTGTTGTTAGGTTTGCTGTTATTAGGTTTGCTGTTGTTGGTGGGTTTGCTGTTGTTTGTGGGTTTGCTGTTATTAGTGGGTTTGCTGTTGTTGGTAGGTTTGCTGTTGTTGGTAGGTTTGCTGTTGTTAGTGGGTTTGCTGTTGTTGAGTTTAGTGTTGCGTGCTTGCGATTGCTTTGCTATATCCTGCATTATCGACACCAAGTCATCGTGCCCGTATTCCTTTGCCAAATCTATGGGTAAATCATTATCAGCATTCCTTGTATTTGCATCAGCACCATTATCGATGAGGGTAATAACCGTTTCGATATTACCGACCACACATGCTTCGTGGAGGGGTGTTGAATGTTGGACAGATTCTGCATGGATATCCGCGCCATGAGCCAACAGATGCTGTATGATATCTTGCCTGTTCGTGCGTGCTGCCAAATGGAGAGGGGTGAGACCCTCTCCATCCAATCCGTTGGGATCAGAGCCTCTTACGATGAGATAAATAATGATCGGAAGATTTTCCTTGTACACTGCATAATGAAGTGCATCCCAACCCGGGACATCTTCAACAACATCTTTTGCGATATCGAATCCTGACGTGGCATAGTTCATTACTTCATCGATATTGCCCGCATTAATTGCTTGTTTCATCTCGAATGATTTGATTCGCTTTACCGAATTGTTCATTTGAAGTAGAACACAGAAATTATATCCATATTTATCAAATCATGATATCCACAACTCAAACTATCGTTGCACTATGTTTCCTAGCCTTTTTTGTAGTCATCGTATCGCTAGCACCAAAAACACCGCATCCACCTCCTGTTCCGTTCAATAATAAAAAGATTTATGCCACTGAAGTTTTCGAGAACTTTGAGGACGAAGATTCCACAGATGAAGAGTCTGATGAAGTGCAAGAGGATGAAGAGACGGTTGTGATCGAAGAAAACTATGAGAACCTAGAGCTTCAGCAGCCCGCAACCCCGCCTTCCGAGGTTTCAAATATTGAAATGGATCCGTACTCGATGACAAATGATGATACCATTTTTATTTCAGTTGCTTCTTATCGAGACACATCGTGTTCAAAAACTATCAAATCGATCTATCTCAATGCATCCCGGCCAGATCTTATCTACATCGGCCTATGTCAACAAAATGATCCTACGAAGGATGCCGATTGTGCAAAAGATGACGAATTGGACCCAGCATGGCAGAGTCATATCCGTAGTATTCGCGTGGCACATCATGACGCCATGGGACCAACTTGGGCTAGGTATCTTTGCAGCACCTTGCTTGATGAGGAATGTTACTATCTTCAAATTGATTCACATTGTACCTTCTCTCCAGAATGGGATGCAAAACTAGTACGGATGATCAAAATGCTAAAGGCATCTGGGGTGAGGAAACCATTGTTGTCGCATTACACAAAAGCCCACGAGAGTTATTTCGATAAAAATGATGACAAGGAAAGCGTCCCGACAATTTGCAAGAGCTTCTTTAATGAACAGAAAATGATCAGCTTCGAAGGTGCTGACTTTGTAAAATCTAAACCTGATGAGCTACCGAGACCCAATCCATACGTTGCAGCTGGAATGATGTTTGCAGAGTCTGAATTTGCCAAGGAGGTTCCCTTTGACCCTAATCTTCCTTACCTATTCGTCGGCGAGGAAATCTTGCATTCTGTCAGGCTATGGACTCACGGCTGGGATGTTTTTACTCCAAATGAGAATGTTATTTACCATTTTTATACACGTGAAAATGAACCAAAATTCTGGAACGATGTGAGCTACAATAACGACGCGGACTCGGTTAACAAAGTCCGGAACCTTTTAGAACTCGAAGATGCAAATGCGATGTCCCCCATCATGGCCAAGAATCTCAATGTATATGGTCTAGGCAAGGAACGCACCTTGCAACAATACTTTGAGTTTTCTGGCATCGACAAAGAAAAAAAGACGATCAACTTTGACTTCTGCAAGGATCCCGATGTATTTGCAAGATGGGAAAAATTTCGTGATACAGAAAAACAACCACTAAAATAAATGAAGCACGATGTCTTGGAAAATTCGTTCATGATCACTTATCTCCTTCTGTATGGAACAGCACTAATCACTCTCATCGAAGCATTGAGAACACCGAACGTTGCCGTGAGACACATCCTCAATCTTGAGACATCTGTTTCTTTGATTGCCGGCTTCGTGTATGGTATTTTTATTGAGCGTTTAAAATCGGGTGCACTTAAATTGGATGACGTGACAAAGCTGAGATACATTGACTGGTCTATAACGACACCATTGCTATTGCTAGTCTTGCTTTTATTCGTAAGTTTTGAGAGTAAATCACGGGTGTCCTTTGGTTTCTACAGTTTGATAGTATTGGTGAATTGGATCATGCTCGCTGTCGGTTATGCTGCGGAAACAGAGAGTATAACAAGGAGGAACGGGCTTATTTTTGGATTCGGAGCTTACGCAGTTCTACTCTTTTTGATATGGTCTCAATGCTTGTACGGGGGATATGATATAAATTCGCACACAAAACTTGTATTCGTCGCATTCGCAATTATTTGGGGGACGTATGGTATCGCGTTCATGTTGGAACCGGAGAGTAAAAACATTGCATACAACACTCTGGATATGATCTCAAAGGTATTCTTCGGGATATTCATGTGGGTTTATTACGGTGGCATTTTTGGAAAAAAATGAAAATACATAGATGGCAGATAAAATTGTAGATTATGATGGAAAAGGGATCGGTAACGGCAACCGGATCTGATAAAGACTGTGCATTACATATTACATATTATTGTATATGTGCATTATTGTACACTGTGCATTACATATTATTGTATCTTTCAACTTTTTCGAAAGAGATTAGAACTACATTGCATGACTCACCGAAAAGCCTTGATCCTATCATGGGCGATATAGGGTATGAAAATGCATTGGCAATGGGATCGGGATCGGGAACGGGATCGGGATCGGGATCGGGAACGGGATCGGGATCGGGAACGGGATCGGGATCGGGAACGGGATCGGGATCGGGATCGAGAACGGAACTTACAGACTTGCCACTTGATGCCTTTCCAAAGGCAATTAGAAATAAATTTTCAGAACTGTCAAAATCATTGAACTGTTTACTGCTGCATGACAAACCTAAACGCCTCAATCCTATCTTGGGCGTCCTAGGGTATGAAAATGCAAATGCACTGAGATCATTCTTGATGAAAGCATATAATTCACATTCGATGACTCTAACTTCGATCAGTGATCATGATTGTTCTGTCGAAGCATGTGCACAAAATTCATATGTTCGAATGTCCTTGCGTTGTGTGAAAGTAAAAGCTGTTTTAAATTTTGAGATGATCATGAGAGGTTCAAATGATGTCTATTATAGCATTACCTCGGATTTTACGCATGCGAAATTGATGCTGCAGTTTGCATGTGGTCTTATCAAGTTGATCGAAAACGTGTATCGATTGGATGATACGATAATGGTTTCGATCGTCGTGACATCTGCCACCCCATTGATGTACGTCCATAAACTTCATGTCGATCATCTGTTGCAGAAAATGGTCATATTTCTAGAGAAACATCGATCGCAAATAAGACTTATGAATTGCATCCGCTCTTGAAATTACTTTTTTGTCATTCAATATTAAATCTATTGAGATATGGCTGAATTCTGTATGTTGAGCAACGCTCACGGGGGTGGACCTCAATGCGAGCCTTTTGCCGAAATGGCCAAGCTCGGCGAAAACTGCGAGAGCGCAACCTGCTACGAAGGCACATGCTTTCGCAAGGTTGGACAAAAAGAAAAGTATTGCAAAAAATTGGTCAATCCAGGAACGACAGGCTGTTTTGAAAAAAACGCAGAGTGCGTTCAAGGCAATGTTTGCGTTGCGAATCGGTGTGAGCGTGGGTACGAGCGAGGAGTGGATGTCAATGTGAAAGTTAGAAGGCACTTGTTTCCCGATTGGAAAGTTGCGCAGTGGAAACACGAAGACATGTTCTATACTCTTGCCCCGATGTTGATTGCAGGATTCCTATTATTTATCATAGGTATCATGTATTGTATGTTGTTTCTGACTTAAGACGCACAAGCACTTTTGTTAGCCCAATCCTTACAGTTGCCATCTTTAGGCGGCATGATTGGGGGGGCTTTGACGTTTGGATCTTTCCCGAACAAGAGCACATACACGCTTTTCGTGTTTGTTTTGGTGTCAGTTTCATTGCCTCTGCCATACCCAATGCCAATACTCGTGTATGATTCATTCATCATTATTTTTTTATTATTCGCATTCGATGCACACATAATGTCTTTTATGACCATGGACGGTTTGTTGGTGTCGTATAGCAGCTTTGAAAATTGTATGATCTGGTCAACGTTGCCCACACCCACACCCCCCTTCCACTCAGTCGTTTTAACGCGATCATCGACTGTGACTTGATCTAATATGCTCATATTGGGGTAATCTGTGCGCATGTCAAACTCGATAATTTCCACCGCAAGCTTTTGTGCCGCATCATTCAGATTACTATCTAGAACGAAGCCCTTCAGAGTAGCACACGTGCGTTCATTGTTAATCAAAGGGTACATCTCTTTTCTAACTTCGGCAAGAATGGTACCGCTTCGCATCATCTCTCTGTCTAATGTTCCCTTGTTTGATACTAATGTAGGTGGCAATATCCTTCCTGGAGGTAGTGTTCCTATTTGGAAAGGCGGAAATGTCTGCTTAGGCAGCCCTATAATATCTGGTTCAAATTCCATTTCCATTTCCATATCAGGCTCTATTTCAATTTCAATATCAGGCTCTTCTTCAATTATATCATCAAGCGGGTCCGGAATCATGATAGGGGGCATGGTCATGGCCGGTGCCGGGATAACAACGGGATCTTCTTTTTGAGGAATACCAAAAAATATTGGCCAAGGAATGTATTTGGTTTCGCTCACACCATTCGACATGTACTTTTTCTTCTTTTTCCTTCTGCATGCGAATGACTCTACTCTGTTATACATAATCGATATACTGATTATCACTAAAAACAGCAGAGAAACCATAACCATTTGCATACTTGCTATACGTTCTAATTTAGAGGCATAAAATAAAATTTGACAAGCTATTTAAAAGACTACATCGTTCAAAATCATCACTACATTCACCATGTTGCTAATTAATGTGGAAGCGAATATTGCTGCTGGCAAGACAACATTTTTATCGCTTTGTAAAGACGAGTTGACAAAAAGAGGTCACGACGTTGTTGTTGTAACCGAGCAGGTGGACGATTGGACCTCTACCACTGACAGCACAGGTGTCAGCATTTTTGATTATTACTACAAAGACAAAGCAAAATTCTCGTATGTTTTTCAGACCTACGTTCTGATGTCGCGTGTTTCCACGCTGATTAAGGCTAAAAAAGATAATCCAAACTCTATCATTATTTGCGAAAGAAGCTTCATGACCGACTATGAAATCTTTGCCAAGTCACTTTTTGAATCCGGAGACATGAGCGAAATCGAATGGAATGTCTACAATAAATGGCATTCATACGTACGATCTATATTCCAAGAAGAGTCGTCAGGAACCATTTACCTGCGCGCGTCGCCTGATGTTTGTATAGAGCGCATTAATATCCGGAGCAGACAAAGTGAGGATCTAATTTTGCGCGATTATCTCGAAAATCTTCACAAGAAACACGAGGAATGGCTTATGGAGCGGCAAGATGACGGGATTCTGGTGCTCGACGCAAATGTGAACCTTATGCGAGATACAATTGCTCTGTGTGATCACGTGGACAAGGTCGAAGCGTTTATCGCATTACTTGACGCATCTCGCCTCGGCAAAGTACCGGCTGTTGTATAATCCCTGTCCATATTCACTGCTGGACCTCAAAACCTTGGTAGAAAACATTACCGAAATGATGACGAAAACAATTATTCCGATTACCTTCAAGGATGATGTGTCCGGCGAGAGGCATGTCAATTCGGGAAAATCTTTCATCAAGTATTTTCCAGGATGGTCTTGCACCAAACGTACTATTTTGTTCGCAAGGCGGATCTGGAATATATTTTCTACGGGGCTCATGGTTTGTACCATATAGAATATCATACTTATCGATACCAATATCATAGTGACATTGATAGAAATATCGACGTAGGGAAAGGGCAACACGATGTTGGATGCATCGGTGGTCAGATTGCATCTTTCCAGCATATTGATTACCTCGACAATATTGTCATAGATTCCCCGTTTTGTTTCCTCCCTGATGTACAACTCCCCGACTTTTGCTTTAACGCTCTTATTCGGTGCTTGTTTCTGCAATTTATCCACGGCCACAGTAAGGATAAATATGCTATCCAATAATTTGGTGTTGTTGGATTCTAGGACCGTTCTATTGTAATTATACATTGATTCCTGTTTGATGTGATACGAAATCATAATCGATGCAACTATGCCAACGAAGATCAAGGGCATCAACAAGGACACGTAAGATAGATCTTTACCTTGCTTTTCGTGACTTTCTGCAACATAATATGCAAAAGCTAACACGAGACACGATGCGAGTGAATATACGAGTATCTTTTGTCTTTGAAGCGCTCTCTCTTTTTCGACAAACATATTTAGTTCTACGGCAGTAGGATTGGCTATGCCTTCCTCTACCTTTCCATGAAGGACGTAAATGACATCATACAGCTTTTGAATGACATTTTTACGATAGAACATGATATCGCCGAGGGTCATGTCATCGAGCTTGGATATGAAGCGATCCAGTGATATAAACTTTGTCGCGACAGACTTTGTACTGTTTTTAGCCATCACATCTGCAGCTTCCAACACCTCCACTATTTTAACCATCACCAAGTCTATTTCGTTATTTTGGTATGCAACCTCTAGTTCTGTCCGGATGAGGTCGATGTAACTCAGCCATTTGAATTCGAAATTGTATTTTTGTGAAAGCTGGAACACTTTTGTCTGCAGGCTGGAACTCGCTATGTCGAAAAATCCCAGACGATCGATAGGGCGCCCGATTTCATTGATGTCAAATTTGTATGTGATACAGGATGGTCCACTGCATTCACGTTGTACGATGTCATAGCTAGGTCTTACCATCGAGATCAGTTTTCGACATTTGTCATCCGTGTATTTGAATGCAACGCAAGTCGGATCGTCCATGCATTCATTCACGCAATGGCTAGTTTTCGGAGCCATATCTGAGATTGGTTCTTTAGGAAGCTCGATAAGTTCGCCACCTTCTAAGAAAACGAAGCGATTCGTTTCTTTCTCATCTTTTACGAAAAATATAGACGAACCCTTTGAAAACACGAGAATTGTGTTTTTTGGTAGTGCCATTTCGTCGAATGCAGCACAAACCTTTTTTGCTGAATCATAAACTATCAAATGGCACGTGAGGTTTCTCTGCATGTATATGATACCTTCCTGATCGCTCTCGACCGTGAATTGTTCGGTAGGCGTTATATCAAACTTGCTAGGATCTTTGATCGCAATGTCTTGCAAATGAATAATGTCCCTCTGCAGAAACAATGGCACAACGTCAGTCTTTACAACCTCTGCAATTGCTGCATCGTTTAATTTATCATCGATGTCGCCCTCTTTCAACTTCGTAACGAGTGCCATCATAGATTTTGACTTGCTGCGGATTTCTTGCATGAGGGTGTAATTGTCCCACATCCTCAGAACGTTCTCTTCATTGGCCAATGAATCTAGCTCCCGCTGCGTTGTAATGTCCATGTTTGCCAATGGAGGCTGATTTCCGACCGTAGCATATTCTGGCCTACAGTTATCAACGATCTGTATCCATTCAGGATGCGCTCGTATTTCTGGCAAGCTCATTTTTGCAGCCACGCGCTTTTTGTTGTTTGTGACGAACTCGTCATAGAATGACTTGATCACTTTACGATTCGGTCCGGCCGGTTCGACAAATGCGAATCGGTGTGCTTGGTACATGGCAACCGCCTTGATATTTTCGAATTTGTCGAAAAAGCGTTCTCCCATGTAGTTGTATGTCTGGGCTCTGCCATAGTCTCCCTTCAATTGTTCACAATATACGATAGACACATACGAGGCAATTGTGTACACAAATAATCCTGTAATTGTGAGAATGACAATTTTGATTTTATTCGATGCAGATGGAGCACCTTCAGCTGAACTGAATAGTTTGGATTTAATCAATACCGCAATGATAACACCCACACCTACTACGGCATTCAATACGATCAAAGCGATTTTGAGATTTCCATTAAACTTCTCCTGTTCTTTTGCGCGATCTACAAAAGCTTGTTTGGCAATTTGATAGCGATGTCTATTCATGATGACACTCTCTAGAAACCCAAAAACCTCGATATCGTTATTTTTCACCAACTCGAGGTAGGTGTTGATCGAACGGTGCTCGATCGTTTTCGCGCGCATAAAATCCACGATTTTTTGAAGATAGAACGAAGCAGACTTCATGTTGTTGAGATTAGACATATGGACAAGACCACCTATTATACTATGACAAGTTAAAAATGGTACACTTATCTCAACAAAAAAAAGAAAATATGTATCCAATTGATTGCCGGAAAACTGCCGTTTCTCAAATTAAGGGTGGCAAGGGGTCTGCGATCTTAATGCCGCCCTGAATATTCTGAGGTGTGCCCTTTGGTAAAATCAAAGTAGACAAAACGATTGGAAAACACATTCGATAAAATGTGTAATAACAATTTGTTTGCATTGCCTCTAGGTTACTGTGTGACTAGGGGCTTTGGTGGTTAGCAAAAGCGGGTAGCGTCATGTCCCTTGAGCTGTTGAAAGCGTATATGCCCGGGGTGTATCCTTCAATGGCGCGGGTATAACCTACTAGAGCAAAATATTTTTCTAAAGATCTCAGTAAGTCCTGCTCGAATGTCAACGACGAACGTTGTTAAGGAAGTATGTCACAAAGCCAGTCTTTTTGGCGAAGATTACAAAATATTAAGTAAAGCTTCAGAAGTGAGAAGCTCAAATTGGATGGTTCTGCTCTTGTTTGGCGGTCTAATTTTATTTTTCGGTTGGGTCATTATGAGTAACGTTGTTTCTATATACAGGGTCTACATGCAATACAGCGACAATGTGAGCTACAAATTGAAGGATGTTGACGGTTACTTGCAAGATCCATCGGACCCAGCATACGATAATGAAGTATATAACAGTCCCAGCGGATCTGATCCCCTTTATCGGGACAACGCGTACATCAGGAAAAACATCGTTGATCTCCGCAAAAAATACAAAAAGTTCAATGTCGAGTTGCAAAAAGCCGACAAGGGTGAGGATGTCGTCGATGAAAAGGTCCTGTCTGTCGATCAAGACAATTATACCCGTAAGAAGAGCGATTCTAACGATTGAACTTTAGCTATGAGTTCCTTGATCGCACCGAAGGCGATTGCCAAGAGATGTGATTGATCGATCACCTTGAAATCATCTACGTACGTGCCGTACAGAAAAAGCCAATCTACATTTGCTCTCTTCAGTTTGTCATCGAGAAAAAACGTATCAATGGTAAAATGATCAGCGTCATCCACCCGATGGATCGTAACTTTGGATGCCGTTTGATTCATGACGCATATCTCTGTGCCTGCTAAGAGCCCATGATTTTCGAGTGTGATCGTTCCATTTCGATCGATAGGGACAGTCTTCATAATATTTGGAATACAGTCATGCACGCTTTGCACTACATTCGATCCCAGCAGGGAGCAGCTCCGAATGGATTCCAATTCTTGAGCTATGAAACCAATTTTTTTGTTCTCTTTGAAGAATCCGTTTCTTACAAAGTTGAACCTGACCGGATTCGTTTGGTTCACAAATTCGAAACAATCTGCCGCTTCGAGCTTGACGATATTTTCCTTGGTCCTAATATCAGAAGTCAAGATATAATCGTCCGCCCTGATTCCACCGCGCGCATCTATCACAGTCGGCACGTTTCCATTTTGATTTATCATGGTCTGTCCCACGGTGAGTATTCTATTGATGTTCATATTGCTCGAGAAACTCCAATTTCCAGTAGTTGCAATAGAATTGCTGAGGGAGTTTATTGAATGCACGGTGATATTGTATCCATCAGAACGGAAAACATTGGACAGTGAGTTTGATGTCCATTGCAGTTTCTCGGACGTCGTATTGGATGGCGCATACAATATCTGTGCATCTTGGGTGCTCAAATATGAACCTGTGTAATTGCTACTCCAAACTGCTTTGATGACGCTCAGCGCAGCCGAATTGGAAGCCCATTCAATTTTAGTGTTTGCAAGAGTGACAAAATCATCATCGACATTCCGGGTTATATCGTTCACGCTCCCTACCCTTCCGAATGGATCCGTTACATTTGTATTATAATCCAACAGCGCTTGAACGTTGTCGAATGCCCTGGCTGGCGGATAAAGCAACCGATACAGATCGGGGTTGAACGTTTCGTCTACGATGTAGCTCACATTGGGTGTAGACGAACGGTATCCCCTTAACCAATTGATCTTTGCAAGCCGTTCCACATCGTACAATCTTTGCCCGAATAGAGTGAGATTCGATTGATTGGACGTGAAGGCATAATTCGCATAGTTGGACAATTGAAATTGATTCGGTATGGTATTGCTATCAATCGCGATAACCCGGCCTATAATTTCGTGGCCACCAGCTTCAAATACATTGACATCTTCGCCGACCAACAAGTTGGAGCGATTGACTCGATACATCACATCTTCGAAAGAGAAAAGATTGTTGAAGCTGTGTCGGATGGGTTTTGCTATGGTCTGGATGAATTTTGATTGAGCGTTCAATTCGAGCTGACTCAAACCATCATTCGAAAGAGCTAGACGGATAGAGCGATTTATGTTGCTGATGTCAAGGCCATCTCTGCTGCTACTCAAAAATACATATGAATTGAAAAGCGGGTCCAGCGAAGACAAATCGTATAACAAATTGCTGCCGTTAGGTTGCGTTTGATAATACGTGATAGCGTCTTCGATAGTCGTGACATTCGAGAACGCTTGTAGTTCTGGATTCAAATAAAGATAAGTGGCGGGATTGAAATTTGATGGCAGACCCGACATGCTTACCAGAAATATATATTTTTACTTAAGGAAACATGCACTCATCACCTCAACAAACACTACAAGATGTTATTCGAATGGAGAGTCGAGTACACACAATTGTTAACTCTAGTTTCTGTCATTATATTTCCAGTCATGTTTCCATCTTTATTTTGGAAGATAGATGGATCAGGTGGTGACGCATCTGCATCGAGGACCGACAAAGATAGACCAGTCGTGATGTATTTCACTGTCGGAAAGAAGACGGAGAATCCTTATGGCAATGAGCCGACATCGCTAGCGCTTTATGACGAAGAAGATGAACACGGTTACAACATTCACGATGTCTACGACAATGAGGCCTTCGCAGAGTTGTGCTTGATGCTGAAGTCGAGAATCGGTAATGCCAAGGTAGTCTACCTCGTCACATATGACAATGATTTCAAGGTTGCTTCCCTAAAAACTGTTCTCGGCGACTTCCTCGAAGAGATCGATGTCGAGGGTCGCTATGTTGATCTCAAACAGTTGTTCTATTGCACACATGTCGATGTTCCAAAGGTTTTATACAGCGATTTGATCGAATATTATCGAGTTCCTAGTCTTGATAACCGCCCTATCGAATATGCCGCATTGTTTGCCCAACTCATTAGAGATTATGACCCGAAAATCGATGGTCACTATAGAGATGGTCTCGAAGCTATATACAATCACGTATTCTGTTAAAATGATTCATTTTTTCTGCTCTCTTATCAAAGATAATGGCAGTTGCGACCTCCGATCTGAGAGCCGTGTTGGATCTCCAATTGATTCTCGCAGGCGATATCCTCGCTTGCAAGGAGGAGCATTCTATGTTGGCTTGTTTGATGGCACAAAAACAGGAGCTACCACCGAATGCGATCACGGCGCTTCCAATGGGTGTTACCATTGAAATCGGACAGGCTCTCGACATTGACACGCTGCAGAACTTGATGATGGGAAACAAATTGATGATGGAAGCATTCTCCAGCGACTTGACACGGCGCAAATACGCTTATCAGATGTTATCTGCTACATGGTTTACTTTGTTCAGAAATACTATAGATAAAAACTATTCCCTGTTTTTTGAATTTCAAAACATAAATACAGAACTGAGTGTTCAAATCCTTCCTGGCAAAGTTCGATTTATTATCAGCGCAACTAGCGCGGTGACTTTGCAAAATATGTTCCCACTCGCAGAAAGCATAACGGACGATGGTAAATATATCATTGGAATTAACATCGTAGCTGCTGCTAATGCCTCGGATGGAAATCAGGCAACGCCGACGACGATCGTAAATGCAATTGGCCGACTCATGTTCGATATGTCAATGGTACCACCAGCTTCATATGCGAGAAGCGTTTCTTGGTTAAAAAAGGTTCAGAAACTTATGGGGTTTATGAATCATGACACAGCTGCATTGATGTCTCCTATTTACGACAAATTATTCATTTATTACATCACCACAACCTGACGACCTTGACATATTTTCTGTTATATAACATATGAATGAACACTGTCTCTACCGAGTCCGCAGATCTAGAAAAGATTCTCACTGGTGACATCCTTGTCTGCGAGCGAGTTCAGAACGGTGGTGCATTTAACATGCAACATCCGTTACTAAAATGTCTGCTGCGACAAAAAAATAAATCATCGTCCCCAGATGTCAAGCAACTACCGATGGGTGTGATCGTAGAGATCGGTCGTACTCTCGACGTAGAGACTCGTAAGAATTTGATGTTGGCTAATAAGTTGATGATGGACGCATTTTCAAAAGAAGATCGAGAAGATACTAAAGCAGAGTATGCTTCCTATATGTTGGCAAAGACCTGGAAAACACTTTTCGAGACAGCCGCAAAAACAGAATATAGCTTATATTTCAGGTTCGAACAGCAAAGAACTTATGTTGAAGTAGAAATAAAAAGTCTCAACAACAAATCGTATATCGTACTGACCGTCAATGCAAACTACAGAGCGACTTTGCAGAAAGCACTGCCACGAGCAGAAATGAAGATGACCTTAGATGGCTCGAATGACAAATGGAACATCTATCTTAATATCACTTACGACAATATCTACGAAAATAATCGTGGTGAGAATAATATCGGAACACCTTCAACAGTGGTCAATGCAATAAATCGCCTCACTTATGGCATGCAAATGCTGCCGCCGTCCGCATACAAATATTCATCATTCAGATTTAACCTTTTCAGCCGCTATACCAATAAAAATTTGCGCTTGAAACCTTTATTTGAAAAATTATCAATTTATCATGCCGAAACAAGACCGCCTACTCAGAACGCACAGAACGTGGAGAATGTACAGAACGCGCAAAACACGCAGAGAGTTCAACCTGCAAAGTACTTGACGACTTCACAAGCAATCCAAGCCGCGCGAAATGGTACTATCATGCAGATGATTCATAATTTACCAAAAAAAGCATGGTGATTATCATGCCAATGGCACCTTCTGCAATTCCTGTTCTTCTTTTTTGATCAGATTCTTTCCGGTCACCTCCTCGAGCTTTATCTTTTTGTCCAATAAAACCAAGTCTTTGTTGTCGGGTATGATGTTTTCTTTGGCCGCTGCCTTAGCTTTCACAAATCGTTGATTGTCCTCCTCAGCCACCGTCGTACGCATACCAATAAGCCATCTATTCAAAAAGTATTCCAAAAGCACGAAAGTCATGAAGATGATAAAAATCCAAATCATAAAATCCCATGTTATATTACCGAGTCCTTGCAAAAATCCTTCCCATTTAGTTGTTGCAACATAGCCTTGTAACTTGCTATAACTATCACTAATAAAACTGATCTTGGATATCCATTGCATAATGGGTACGACCATATCCTTGACCAACCTCTCTATCATGTCTTTTGTTGCTGTACCGATTCCCCATCCAGTAGCAACGATCAAGACGTTGTTCGAAAACATAAACTGCTGAAAGTCGTGATAGATCAGTTTTGTGACGGTTGCAACAGATGTCAATTTCTTTGGTTGTTGCAGATTTTTTGGGGGTAGTGGTGGAGGCGGCACTGCATACATTTGATATTGATAGGGATAGTTTGCTTGACTTGATTGCATGGCTCTACTATTATTATTCTTTTTTTATGGGTACGTCAGCTCATTCAGGACGTTGTAAGACGCCTTGTTTTTGCCGATACCCGTGATACGTATGTTCTTCCAAGTTCTAGGAAAGTTATGAGAAGGCGCAACGTACAACCCCATACTCTCTGTATAGAACCGCGTCTCTGTGACCATCCCTCGAATACGTAGTGTGCCCGGTCCAGTCAACAACATCAGAATGAACATTGAACTCAGTGACAAATCATTGTATTCTGTAGAATTATTCAAAGTGTTAAAGTTGCCCCAAACACCTACGACGTTCGTCGTCAAAATAGATTGCAGCCCAGTAGCAAACAGGTTTGTGTAGCTGATATCGTAACACATCAGATATCCTTTCAGCCATGTCGCCAAGATGTTGTTCAAGGGGTGCGTGATGAAATCTTGCGCGATCTTGCCGTCGATTTGTAGGAGATTTCTGCTTATCGTGTTTCTGTCGCGATTGTTTGTTTGCCTCATGAAGACTTCAAAATAGTATGGCGCTAAAGGCAGCAGTTGCTCGACTATTTCGTGCATAGTTATCTCAGTGAAATCATCATCTAACTTCACCACATCTACCAATCCACTAATGTATCGCATGTCCAAGTTGTAATAACACCTCTCCCATGCTTCCGTGGTGGGCATGCTCAACTCGTAAGATGCCTCGAGGGCGTATTTGAATGCTAGTTTTGCTAAATAATTGGTCAAGGCATTGTTGTTGCTTTTCTTGTTGTTGATAGAAAACACATCGAGTATGTTGTACACACCATTCGCATCGATGGTGACCTTGCTGACGAAAAAGTCTGCAATGTCCTTCAGCATGACGTAGCCTTTCGTGGAGAGCCAACTGCGATCCATCGTGACACGGTAGTAATTCCATATGCCTACACTTACCAAGGCCGTGTTAAAGATGTGGAGCGGACCATTGAGATCCCAGTAAGGACTGTTACCATAACCGACAATATCATTGGAATATGGAAACTTTGATCCATCGTAACCATAGCCTGCTGCCAAGCGCCTCGCCCTTTCTAGATTTTTGTACCTGGATTCTAAGAATGCCTTCGCAGTGACAGGTCTAAAAATAGTAAGAACTGGCAGAAAGAAAAGGTCGCCATCCCAAAACAGGCCGCCGTTGGTATCGATTAACGAGAACGTGCTCGGGTTGATCTCGATCCCTGCGCCATCTCGAACGGATGCCCATATGTTATAGAGATTGTAACGAATAACCTTCTTTAAGAGAGTTAACGCGCTCGACTCGTTCGTCGTGATGCCAATCTTAGGCTCGATGATCAGGTTGTGGCGCCATGCTTCCACCCAAGCATTCACATGCGTTTGCCTCAATTTCGTGAGAGGCACGGTCGGTGTATCCAGGTTGTTAATAATGTTCACCAAGATGCGGCGCGTTTCGTCTTGGGGCAACTTGAAATCGTATTCTGTCATTTGAGCCGAGACGATGTGAAACTTGTAAGGGGTGTTTTGCTGCAAGTTTGTAAAAGACAGTTTCTGATAGCATCGTCTGCGATCCTGTGCATACACGTTGAAACCGACTGCGGACATAATAGTAGGACTTTCGAAAACGTACGAGCTGCAAATTGACACAGCTTTATTCGTGCCTTCAATATTTCCCTTGCCAGAAATAGTATAAAGACCGCGCGACTGACTCGCCGTTTCATTGAAAACGACGCTGTTGTTGTATTCGGGAGAAGACACGTTCGGTCCACATCGGAGTTCATGAAAGATTTCGAGGGATGCTATGTTCGCCCCCGGTGTCAACGTATAACTTTGCACGGTACAATATGGTAGATGACGAACGGCGTACAGTTCCGTAGACACGCTCATAGAAGTTGATGTTGCGGCGTTGCTTATAGAATACGTCCTCGCCACTATGCCTGTGTCCATATGAAGCTGCTGGGTCGATATAATGACGACTTCGTTGGTATATTCTTTTGATCGGTTGTCGAAGAAACGCAAGTTTGTCGGATCGAACGCCTCTATGACGTTGTTGCGATATGTGCCCGAATCGTCGATGTCGAATTCCACGCTGATGATGCTCTTCTTTACGCCGATGGAATCGAACGATGGTATGTATCCCACTTTGCCGTTGCCAACGAAAGCACCTGGGGTCTCCCTCAAGAGTGTTTCAGATGCATTATTGTTCGTAGCAGTGATGATCCACTCATTGTCGTATTGCGATGTTATAGACATTTATCTTTTGTTTTGATTCTTATTATTTATTACGCAGCGAAACATAGTGAGCATCGAAATATTCGGTCCGATCTGAGACATCACAATAGTTGTTGATAACGACCAAGGCCGGCATATTAAAATAGTAAGCAAGATGTTTGAACTGTTTTAGCTGCACTTGGTTTATTTTTATTTCATGGCTCTCTGCATCTGTGTCGTCGCCTAGAATTGTTGCTTTTGAGCTGCATTGATTCAAGTCGATGTACGCTATCAGTGCATTCTGTGCATTCCCGGCTTGTGTCCCTCTAAAAGGCTCGGTGTAGTACTCATTGTTCGCAAAGCTTTTTTGTCGCAATTTGCAGTATCGAGTCGGGTAATAGACTATTGTCTTATCATTCAGGAATCGGAAGTTGCAACGTTTGATCGGCGAGGCGATAACACCCATCTACTCTATTCGTCTTTTTTCTCTTGCACAGGTTGAACCACGACCTTGCCATTTTCAATTTCTATTCTTCTCGTTGCCAACTGTTTGACGTATTCGTCGTGCGTGACGATGATGACGGTCTTACCGCGCATCAACATCTTTAGCATTTTCCATAATATGTCCTTTGACTCTTTGTCCAAAGATGCTGTGGGCTCATCCATCACGACTACATCAGGTTTCTGCAACAACACTCGCAAGCACCATACGAGCTGCCGCTGCCCACCTGATAGTCTTTGTCCATTTTTACCTACCTTGGTGTCGATACCTTCCTCCAAAGCTGTAAATTCCTTGGCTAAACCGATCGAGTTCATGATATTCTCGATCTCTGTCCTCGTGTAAAGGGCTTCGTTGCCGTATAATAAATTATCATATACACTCCTATTGAAGAGCTGAGAATGTTGGGGCACGTACCCGATTCGCCTTTTTATGTCCGCCAGGGTCAATTCTCTAAAATTAACACCATTCAGATATATGTTGCCGTGCGTCGGCTCGTAGAATCTTGCAATCAATTTTAATATCGTCGATTTCCCGCAACCGACATTGCCCGTCAAAACAACGATTTCACCGTGGCGCGCGCGGAATGTGACGCCTTTCAAGGTAGAAGTGTTGCTCTGAGAAAACTTCAGATGAACGTTGTCAAAGTATATTCCGTTCATCGGGGAAGGTATACTGAGTCGCGGGTTGGAATGCAATTGGCCTTTCAATCTACTTTGCTCGAACATCTCGTCAGCCTCGACGAGTGCACCCCATTCAAAAATCATGTCACGCAGTTGCCCCTCTAGGTTGATCATCGAGTTTGTTAGATATATGATGATGAAGAACAGAGTCACGAAAACAGATGTCGGCAATGATCTAGATTCGATGAGGAATTTACATCTGTAGATGAAAGTTGCAACGAATATGATGAGCAAGACGGAGGCAAATGCTTTGGTGTTCAGTAGGCATGTCATCGTCTGTGAAAACTTGACCGTGAACAGCTGTTCATGATGCGCTAGACGCCGTAGTTCGTGATCTTGCTTCTGCTGATTGCCGTGCATGGCGATAAAGTTGCGAAGAACATCATCTATTTCCTCGTGTATTTCATTGATAGATTGGTCGCACTTCATCGAAGGATTTTTGCAGACTTTGAAAGGTATGCTTAGGATCACTGATAGGTATGTTATAGCAAAGACTAGAAGCGTACCTCCCAAAACACGATCATGACTGAAAAAGTATATGATGCTCGCAGAAAATCCCAGAACGTATGGTGCAATCGTGTATTTCAGCCTCTCGTAGAAGACTTGCAAAATATTCGGTAGTTTTACGAGTTTTGACATTACATTTTCCACATTCAACATCAAAAAGTTCTTTTCGAATTTGCCCATCACGTTTTTAATTATCTCTGTTCGAATGAAGGTTTGGAATGTGCTGAATGTGCGTATATCATGCATATCAGAAACGACGAAACCCAATTCTATAACGATGAATATGATCAGGACACACAACATGTAGAATTTGATATCCCGACGATTAGAAATAGCATCGATGAGCTTTCCATAGAAATGTGGCAGGGCTACATCTTGGAGAGGAACCAACAAACAAAATGACATATTGGTGCCTGCGAGAAGTGGATACGTTTCTATGAAGGATTTGATAAAACTTGCAAAGTACATTATTCTAAAAGAAGGAAGATTTTCTGAACATACGCTTGTGTGAAATATGATTCTTTTTTTCTACATGTTGATGTAAGTTGCGCACTCCAATGGGCGTCGGTAGTATCATGGGTAGTTTTGTATCGACCACAATAAAATTCAAAGAATTTCTCATTGCGGCAGCGATCGTTATAGGATTCATCGCAATCGTTTGGCTGATTTCATATTGCATTCGCGTCATGTACGTTCGGATTGTTTGGTTAAGGCGATCGGAAAATCTAGAACGGTTTGTGCAAGATATTTTTAAAGATATGCAAGACACTATATCATTATACGATGCGCTACTGAAAGGTCGACTAGATGAAACTGTGAAAAGAGAAGATGATGCTAAAGACGAAGACGAAGACGAAGACGATGATAGAGATGAAGAAGACGAGGAAGTGACGTCGTCGGTGCAGCTTGAGGAATGGAACAACGAGCTGAAGCCATTGTTCGGTGAGATCATCGCATTTCTCAAGCAAGATACAGGCAAAAAAGATGAAGATTTCGGTAAAAGCATTGCTTGGTATTTTAAATACAATAGCATATTTCAAAATAAGGTCGATCTGTTTTTGTATGATAGCGTTTTCAAAGAGTTCCGCCATGCTGAGTTTCAGCCAGCTCTTCTCACTCCCGAAAATGCAGGATTGTCCTTGAACGATAGAGGCAAGCAAAATTGTATTAATCGCATTCAGGATGTCAAGGATAATTTGATCTCACCGCTGCCTTTACAATTGGAAAAGTTCAAAGCATTGGAGCAAAAGATATACGAATCGAATGACTTTGTCGGGAAGCAAAAGTATATCGACTTTAGTGTCGGCATACGAACCATCAATATGTACATGAATGTTTATGAAAAGACGTTGAAAGGAATGTATGAAAACAGGCGAGTGAGCTTTTTCAATTTCTTCATAACATTGGTCAGACCTCAATGGGAGAAGTTCATCATTGAGGAAGTTGTGAACAGATGGCGCGATGCATTATCCGCACAAAATGAGAATACTACCCGGGCTAAATTTAAAACCAAATGGAACAACCTCCGCACGCATATTAGAGAATTCATTAAAAGCGTCTGGAACAAGAGCGAGGAAATATACAATGATGGGTAAAGTTTATTGAATTGTATTATTATTGTAGAGTGAAAGTAACAAAGACCGATGTTTGGTGACCCGGTTGATGGTTATTTGAAGGAAGTGCCTATTCTGGGAGATTTTATCAATGCTGGCGACGCGGCAAAAAAAGGCGTGGAGCTCATGATCAAATTTCTGAAAATGTTAAACAATCCACAAAAAGTCATACCCTATCTATTCACGCTCATTTTTGGTCTTTTATTCGGTGCATGGATGCTTTGTGTACATACGATATGGTCCATATCCATCTTCAACGAGATATTGTTTTGGTTATATTTCATCTTCGTTACCTTGTTGTTAGAAATCCTCTTATCGATCGTTTTCATTACAATATTTGCATTTCTCGTAGTGATCGATATCATCATGTGGCTCCTCGATCTCATCACGTTTGGTGCCATTCGTTTCCTTACCAGGTGCGAGGAGACGCCAGATTCCTGGTACAAGAGAGGAAACTTTGCCTATGACAACATCACTCGCGCTATCTTCCTTTGTCAATATCCTTGCGGAATGCGATTTCGACCGAGCAAGTTCGGAGGTCTGGTTTGTATGCGCACAAAGAAGACCGAATCGTCTTTTTGCCCACAGTCACAAATTTATAGGTTATACAAAGGCGAGAATATAGAGAGTCCCGCGATCGTCAACGATTTCGTACCTGATCTCGAGTTTTGGACCAAATCGAAGGAGGACAGAAAACGGGCCGTCGGTCAATTCTTCGAAACGAGGCAAAATTTCCTCAATAAATGTTGTTCGAAAATGGAACCGTACAAGGACGTTCTGAAAAACATTTGCGCAAATTGTGAAACCGTTAAACTGCCAAACGACACCCCTGCGAATCGTCAGCTGTTAAAAGGATTATGTTGCCAAGCATTCTGTCAAGCCGAAATAGATGCAGACAGACCAAACTTTTGTGCGAATATGGGTTGCCAAACCATGGTCCAATCTGGCGGAGACACATCGATTCTCGGAATCGGTGATGTTTCAGAAAAAATAATTAATGTCATCATCATGATCGTATTGAGCACTATTTTTATTGCTATATTCTTGCATCGCAAATCGATTATCGTCGGCGTCAAGAGACGTATTTCGAGATAACAGCATCGATATCATCGCGGTCCCTGAATGCGAGGATCTTGTCTAATATTTTGAAAACTAGACTCGGTGGCGGATTTGGATTCACGCTATGATTCGTCATGTATACTTTCTTGATTCTCTTTTTCAGCACGTCATGGTACTCTAGAGCATTGCGGAGCTCGCTCTTGATCGTAGAATCGGCAATCATTTTGTCTGTTGTCATCCGCATGAATGTGACATGACCATTCAACTCATCTTCCTCCGGTTCCCGCTCATAGACATCCATGTAAATGTCGAAAACCCTCTGCACAATTTCATCCGTCTCTTTTTTGAACTCTGCAATAAATATATTGAGGTCTTCATTCGAAATCTCGATTTTCCTTTCCCGTACACGGTCAAATAGATATGAACAATCGTCATCTACCATGTCTTCGCCATACATCTTGTCGTGTAGTTGTTTGATCTTCGCTGTCATTTTCGATCTGTATTCAGTCGACATCACGATCTCATCTTGCAAAACTTGCGAATAGTTGTCGATCGTAAATGCGGCGATCAAGTGTTTTGAAATAAAAGCATCGCGGCCTAGGTCCTCTTCTAGATATCGCTTGACGATGTCTTGGACCCGTATGAGATGCTCGTCGATCTCTTTTGAATATTTCTTGCATCGTGCGACCTTATCTTGAATAACGAACAAGTCACTTGCAAATAGCAAGAACTCGCGTGCGCTCATATTGCGTTGCACCACAGTCTCATAGATCTGAACGATTTCCTCATCGTTGCGATTCGCGTTCCTTACGGAAGACAGAGATGCCGGCGATGGGGGAGGAATATCGGACGGATCGAAGCTTGCTGGTGAGCTTAAGGTCTCTACTGCGCTTCTAATTTCAGATATGTCGATTTCTAGCTGTTCGAAAGTGTAGGATCCGTCCTTATCGTCAAGGAATGGGGCTGAGATAGCTTCGTTGTCAGATTGCGACACGGTCGTTCCTTTGTGAACTTTGTACAACCTGGCTACTTCGCGATCGAGCCCTTCCCGAAAGCCGGGGGTCCTGCTAATAAAGTACTTGATGTCGCCCCTCGATACGAGAGCGCCCTCTTTTCCCTTCATCATCTCTTCAAACATCGAGTGCACATCCTCGGTCTCCGATATGCATACCGCCAATTCATAATACACGTCTACGAATAGTGATCGTACGTAATTGACGTAATCATTGCTTCTCAACACGAAATCACTGAAATCCGACTGAGTCTTGTCGCCCTTAAGGATCGCATTCGACCAATACTTCGATGTTTTAGAATCCATCTTGAATCCGCTGCTCGGGAGAAGACTGGCATAAATATCTTCGATCGCCACCATCGTCGCCGCTTTTTGTGATGATTCGTACTTGCCTTTAAACAATTGTTTCAAGGATAGAAAAAATAACATAGACCGATATCTTAGTGCTGTTGCTGCTGTTGCGGCTGCTGCTGGCTCCTACCACGCTTGACACTCTTGTTGTGATTCACCGTGTTCCAACCGGCGTCACTCGGCATATTTAGGTATGCCGGCGGAGGTGGCACACCGCGCTTTACCACGACCTGGTCACACAGCAGGGGTCCCCCATTGATGCCACGAACATTCACACCTTGTAGACCCTTCTCTCCGTCAATGATGTCAAATGACATGTACTCGCCCTTCTTTAGCGTCTTATATTGACTGTTCAGCGGCTTGATGCCACTGTGATGCACGAAAATGTCCTTGCCCTTGTCATCTCCGTCCCAAATCGTGATGAACCCATAACCATACACATTATTAAACCATTTGCAGATGCCTACATATTGTCCTACACGAGAAACATCGGTGACCTCGTTTAGAATCGGAGTCGCATCGGTCGTAGGTGTAATGTCAGCCATGTTGCCTAGTTGGATGTGGAGAGTAATACGTTTGTTATTGTTAGATTCCTTATATCATTTGAGACGTTGGGAATTCGATATTATTTCTATGAAATGAAAGAAAGGATTGTATCCATGTGGTTTCTAGTCCTGGTGCTGATCATCTTGCTTTGCATGTATGCGTATAACATTGTAATACAGTCGATGAAGTACAATGAGGAGTACCAAATCCTTCAACTGAAACCCTCGCAACTCGATGAGGCAATCATTGAAGAGCGCAACCCCATCGTGATCGAAACGACAGATGTGGTTAACGACGTGTTATTGTCACCCGTCATTAAAGATAAATGCAAAAAGGTTCGAAAAACGGAGAAAGATGTCCAATCAGTAAGTAAAGCTCGACTGAAAGCATTTTCTTACAATAAAGATGGTTCAGCCGTGGTCGAAATCATCACTCCGAAACATGCGAAGATGGATAAAAAAGACGAAGAATACAAGTCCATGTCTATTATTTTGAGAAAAGGACATGTTTTGCTATTGCCATGTATGTGGCATTTTGTCAGTGACAAAGCACTTACGACTGTCGATATACATGATTGGCAGTCGACGATTTATTCATTCGTGATGTAGCGGCATCGAGCTTTTGAACAGTCACGCCGTCATTTGCAATTGGATTCCAAGATCCACATTGCAAGTCGACCTCCTTGAATTGCGGCTGAACTGCAACTCTGTGGCGCTGTTCGACATGGATTGCGGGTTTCACATACGCATAGCAAAATAATGCTTGCATCTTCTCGTCCGTGTTTGTGTCGACATGTGGGGAGGCTTGATCTTGCTTCGTTGTCTTAGCCAACTTTACAGGTCGTGCTTTTGCCTTGGCTTTCCCCGTTATAGTACGATAAATATCATCCAGTTGCGTGAGTGCCTGAACGATGACTTTATCATCTTGCGCCTGTTCCGTAATACTTTTTTTTGTTGCGATGACGATGATGCAAGCATACAATACATTCAGTCTTTCTTTTCGATTCACTTTCGTATATTCGGTTTTGAAGATGTTGAAACTTGCCTCGACCAGCCTTTTTTGTTGTGTATTTGAAATCGTCGTGTGATGATGATCCAATAATATCTTCCACAAAGTCCAGACGCTATCATGTTGCATCGCTTTGGGCATGCCGACACAGATGTCAACGACAACTCTTACTGTTTTTGTTTTTTGGGTAATATAATCTGTGATACAACAGGCCTTTCCCGCATCTCCGTCGCTTAGCGCTTGCCAGTAATTGATCAGAATATGCAGTATGTCGGAATCGATAAAACATGCACCGATAGATTGCAAGACCTGGTCGGAAGCGTGGTTTGTCGGACGCTGTAACCTATCTATGTAAGATTGATGTGCGCATGAAAGTGTAGTTGCGAATGATCTTGGGTTGCGTGATGGCGTCGATCTTGCGAGCATGAGAACCAAGGTGCAGATGGCAGATTGCACATCCGATGATTTGTGATTGAAACGTTCTTTGATCAACAAATCTAATGTATTAGAGAATTTTGTGACAAATGAGATGTTCTTGCTGATAAAGCTGGTGCTATACATATCCACCAGCATGCTTGCGAGTTGCTTTACCTTGCCGCTGCAGACAAGTTCAGCTGACCAAAAACAAACTTGTTCGATGTGTTTTTCTTCCTCTGACGATGAAGTGGGTCGAAGAAGCCTAGAATGTAGTTCTGTGAAAATATCTGGAAGAATGTAACCAGATTTTGATAAAAACTTGGATGTCGGGCGATCCATTTGATAGTTCTATTTATTTTTGAAAGGTCCAAAATTACGAGGCTTCGAGCGTCGAATCGAGCGACAGCGCATAATCCAACATGGATTGAAAGTCGACGACAGATTGTACATAGAACATGATCACCACGCGCTTCAGTTCATGAACGACTGCTTCTAGTTCTGCTGAGCCTATATCTTTTAGTTTGTACTGATCCTGGTCTTTGATGATGAGTCGCCCAAGAATCGCCAAGACCAACTCGACATTGTTTACATAATTTTGACGCATTTCTTTGTAAGTGTCAACCAATGTCTTGATCTTTGCATCTTTCAGAGCATTCGTCAGTGGAATCATAACTTGTTTGCGGCTGAAACAATGCTTCGAATGCATGACCGGATTGTTCGCTGCTATTTCAAACATCAAGTCAACGGAATGCTCCCTCCTGAATTCGTGGACTTTCGAACAAGTGAATTCTTTGTCGTAACGACGTTTGTAAAGATTATTATACTCGGCAAGCGTGACGAGGGTATCGTTGCATACCATCTCTTCGACGCGATATTTCTGCTTGCGTGCAAATACCGCCTTGAGTTGTTCTACGAAGACATGGCGTTCTACTGGGGTCAAGAAATTTTCCACAAACACATACAACCCTTCCAAGTTGCTAAAGTCAACATCCGATGCTGTTCCTTGTGACACGTAGTCTTTGTGTGGGATACTGCAATAATTGATCTGCATCACGCCGTCGACTATTTTTATGTTGCGCTCCATGATGCCAGCAATGCTATTATCACCGCTATTTTCCAAATCGTATACTCGTTTGATTAGCGCAATCACGTATAGAACTTTGATGTAGTGTTTGGAGATCTCTTTGCACAAATCATTCTTAGAGGCGCGGGTATTATTAGCAACATCATCCACGATATCCTTCTTAGGGACGATATAGATAGAACCGTGAACTGTCTCGAGATCGACCTTCATGTGTTTGTCCAACTCTTTTTCCCAGACCATCGTATAGTTCTGGCAAACATCTTCGAAAAGAAAGTTGTAGTTTGAGTCGATGAATCGTTCGTCATCTGTCATCACCGCATTGACAATGTTATTCAGCTTTATCAACTCGTCATGAAAAACGCCGTTGGGTTTTGTGTTGGCCGGTGAAGCTGCTGCTATGGATTGGCCTGCGCCCATTTTAATAAGATAATATGTTTTTTGTTCTATTCGGAACCAACCATCGTATAGTTCTGGCACACGTCTTCGAAATAATAAGCGTAGTTTAAATCGACGAATCGTTCATCCACGGTCATCACTGCATTGACGAACTCATCGGTTGTTGCTTCTCTCGAAAGTCCGGCGCCCATTTGAATTGTGTTGATATGTTTTTGCTTTTTTTTTGGTTGACGAAGACGCGGGTGAACGCGACTCTCGAAAAAACAATGAGTCCAGGTTAGTGCTGCGCATTTGTTTCTTCGAGCCAGCATTTTGGAAATTATCAAACATTGCTGACACTTTTGGAAAGCTTGATTCATCTTCATCAAATAGCGGATGTTTACCTATGGCCTTGAACTCCACCATTCTATCTTGCCAAAGTCAGCTCGCCTAGTGTAGTGTTTCAACTATACAGATGAAAATGTTCCCATGATTGGTGGCCATTCGATTTTGCGGTAAAAAACCACGAATCATGGCCTTCAATGTGGCAACTGCTGATTGGCTCTTTATGCAACAAGGCTTTCATTGCTTTGCTGTCACTGGCAATCTTCATATTGAATCTCCAATACAATATTAATTCCATGAAAAGTTCTCTCCATTCAGCTGGGGCAAGGTTAACACCAAATCGAGCGCAATTTTGCTCAGTCGCACACCTCTAGGACACGCATCCCATCTCAAACTATTATTTGTCACAATCTTCTTGGGCAAGTTGGAAAATTTCGGCGCATCCTTGCACAGTGTTACTGAACGATTCTTTTGCTCGACGCCGGTACTGCCGCGTGCGATATAATGTTTTTTACTGATTTAAGGTTGACATCTAGCTTGCTTATCATGCAGCCTTACATAAATCCGAATGTCAAGCCCAGTGCTGCTTTTTTATCCAACAACGCTTTGTTTGTTGCTCAAATGTTCTTCAGCCTTTTCTTGATAAGCTTCTCGGCATCGATGATATACATGGGACAGTCCGCAAGCATTTACTTGCCAATCATGACATCCGTGACATCCTACTGGTTCCCTTCGCCGATTAGCCAGGCTCGCAACGATGATCAGATCCAATCGAATATGACAACAATGATTCCGATGAAATCCTCTCGAGCAGGGACAAGACGTCAAACTTCAACATCTCAGCCTATTACCGCCGAAAATATGGTTTAGGGTCGTGTTTTTTTCGGCGGTTTTGCTTTTACCTGTCCCGCCGCCTGCTTGCATAACACGGATCATCCGAGTGAATCGATCTTGTCTGTTGAAGGTGTTCACATGGGGTTCAAGTTTGAGGATAACATTAAACGGCATTGGAATCAGCCGAGACAATATTTGCCTTTGGTGGATGTAAATAATGTCTATCAAAGTTTCGGTATAACAGAAAACGAAAGAAACTTTATCACACAGTTTCTTGGTGACCCTCTGAAGAAAAAACAAAATATGAACAACATGTCAGTTGAAGACGTCCTTGGTCTTGACGAACAACAGTTTGTGCTTCCTTGCCAACTCATTCACCAGCACACCCTCTTCCGGATGCACACAATACCGCCAATCGTAAACTGGCGACGGATTATTGCAGGTTTCAGGTGTATGCGTCTCTTGCGGGAAGGTATTGGTGTAACCCACCGCAAGCTCGCCGGACTTGACCTCTTCGAGAGCCTTCTTGAGATGCCTGTTGTTGTAATCGTAGAAGAGGTACAGCACGGTTGTTTTCGATAGGGGATTGTCGCACATGACTTGCTTGAGGAACCAACATACCCACATGCGCACGAAGATGAACCGGATACCTTTGTCGAGGTTGTACTCCAGACCACTCACGGACTTGCTCGTTCCTTGTCTTTGTCGTTGTCCAAAAGCGTGTTTCGGATACGATTGACGCGACCCATCTCTCCCTCGGTCGTGTACTTCGTATCGTTGTGCTGGTTGCCATCTTCCTCCAGAATGATCCAAACCTTTTTGCCCACCTCAGGAATGCTGACAAAGAATACGGTATCAGGACCACGCTTGCAATTTTCAACAACTGGATTCTTGCAACGTGGCATGATGTATGACGGATGATGGTTGGTTTTCTTATTATCAAATTTTCAGAAGATGGTAGAAAATTCAAACAAAAAATTCCATGGCGGTTTCGAAATTCCGAAATTTGATGCCAATAGTTTTTTTCAAATCGTGATCCTTAACCAAAGAAAAAATGATTTGCTTGCGAAAGACAACAACTTGTATACATCATGGCGCGTACAAAGCAAAAGCCAAAAAGGAAGGCATTGCCTAACAAGATCAAGAAGATTATAAAGAAGAAAGACACAGGTCCGCCGGCTAAAAAGCCACACCGCTATCGACCCGGAACGGTCGCTCTAAGGGAGATCAGGAAGTACCAGAAAAGCACGGACTTGCTGTTGCGTAAGGGTCCGTTTCAAAGGCTGGTCCGAGAAATAGCATACGACTTCAAAACGGATTGCCGCTTTCAGTCGTTCGCACTCATGGCCTTACAAGAAGCAGCAGAGGCTTACTTGGTAAGCCTGTTTGAGGACACGAATCTCTGTGCGATTCACGCCAAGCGGGTCACTATTCTGCCAAAGGATATTCAGCTTGCCCGTCGCATCCGTGGAGAGCGCTTATGAGATAAACTCAACTCAACATAGTTCTTGTCATCTTTTGTTTTTTTTTGTTTTCGAATATACTTATGAATGAAAGACTACTAGAGACCACAATGTTCACACATATTATCCACATATCTGATATTCATATCCGAACAGGTGACTTTTGACCCTTTAAACCTCAGAAACTCGAAAATCCCACGTGTTTGAGTCGCACTGCTTTGCTACCGGAAGGTCAGGGATCACACCGTGCATGCTCTGTGCGGAATGTTGATCTACGAGCGAAAGGACTGAGTTGTCCCACCTCCAATCTTGACTTTTGTCATCCAGGAACTTTAGAGAATCGATTGGAAGATAGATCTTTACTTTTGATGTCTCATCTTCGGTGCACGGCAGCACGGCAACTAGATACGGCGCCATATTTACAGAATGATGTTATTTTTTTATATAGGAGCGCCAAGCGGCTTTGAGTATTTCGTGGGACCCGGTCCGTTCCAAATCCTTCTTTCTTTTCCTTTCACCACGAATGTCGTGTAATGCACCCATGGATCGAGTCCAGCGTTTTTGACATCTGGATATTGTTGAAGATATGACAGCTTTGCCTGCTCGAATGTCATAGTATCGCACATGCGTCCTTGCCACCTCCGTCCCTCGAATATGCCATTTTGAAAGAAGTGATCCCATGGGTCCTTACCGGCTTTTTTGACATCTGTATTCTCATCGAGGTACCTCAGTCGGGCACTACCGCAATCGTCACATGTCGGTTGTTGTGGCTGCGGTTGGGGTTGCGGCTGGGCTGGGCTGG